>Ga0209793_1000119_pt1 | contig 139733 bp, 145 predicted proteins | sample EBPBio122009_DNA_FD_185863 | JGI IMG/M metagenome (GOLD analysis project Ga0209793, IMG submission 185863) | Wastewater treatment Type I Accumulibacter community from EBPR Bioreactor in Madison, WI, USA - Reactor 1_2/2/2009_ DNA (SPAdes) (version 2) | ecosystem: Engineered > Bioreactor > EBPR...
GCCGCCGCTGACGCATCACAGGGATGAGATGAGCTGTGCCGTGCGTCGGTGAAGTCCATCCGTGCGCTGCCTCAAACGCAACGGGAGGGGCAGGCGGAAAACCCACCGTCCCGGAAAAAGTCGTCGCCGGACGAAAGCGCCAGCATGCGGCCGATCACGAACGTCCGTGCCACCGAAAGGGTTCGTTTGAAGCAGGGGACCGCCGAGACCCCGCGCCCTGCCAGGTTCCTCCGCCCTGGACACCGGTGCACCCACGCAGACCTCGATGGAACTGGTGTGACCGCAAGACGCCTGCGGCTCGATCGGCCGACCGCAACGACCGGCCCGGACTATTTTCCGCCGCCCGGCAGGCCGGGCTTTGCATCGCGAAACAAAATAGCCCGCTCCAGCCGCCCTCCACTGCGTTCCGGCCCCTGAAGGGGTGCAGTACCGATCGCTCCCGGTCCTTACACCGTCATCGAGGCAGCGATGGGCGCAGCCCGATCACACGAAAGGAACCAAGTCATGGCAGTCATCGGCGAATTCACCACCAACGGCAACACCATCGTCGGCAACGTTCGCACTCTAACCGTCGCAATGAAGGCCCGCCTCAATCCCATCGAGCGCGTCTCCCGCGACGCCCCGGACTTCCGCGTCACCTCTGGCGCCGCCGAAGTGGGAGCCGGCTGGAACTCGGTCTCGGCGAACGGCGAGCCCTACATCTCCCTCAAGCTCGACGATCCGAGCTTCAACGCCCCGATCAACGCCGCCCTGTGGCCGGCCGAAAAAGAAGGCGACTACGTCCTCGTCTGGTCCCGCCCGAACCGCGAGGCCGCATGACCGGGATCCACGAATGGCCCCGCCGCGAGGCGGGGTCGTTCGCAAAAAGCAACAAAGCCGGAGCCGGGCAGCGAGCCAGGATCCGGCTTTGTCATTGTCATGGGATGCCTCAGGCGTTGAGTGCGTCCTTTACGGCCTTGCCCGGCGTAAACGCCAGCTTCTTCGCGGCCGCGATCTTGATCGTCGCCCCGGTTGCCGGGTTGCGCCCCTCGCGCTCCGGTGTTTCCTTCAGCTTGAATTTGCCAAAGCTCGGAATGGACGTCTCCGCACCGGCCAGCGCCGCCTCGGTAATCTGCCGGAAGACGCTCTCCACAATCGCCTTGGCCTGCACCTTGCTAAGGTTCTGCTCGGACGCGATCTTGTCAGCAATTTCATTGGTCGTGGTCATGATATAACAGCTCCTCGTGTTTCACACCTTCCGGTATGATCTTGAAGATGCCGCAACGATAAGTGCGAAACATCCGCATTCGACCGAAAAGGCGCGAAAACCACAGGAATTATGCGTCTTCGGGTGTCCCTGAGGCCCGGCGGGCCATCTACCCCCGTCCAATGGACAAGGCCGACGAACAGGTCAGGTCTCTCCCGATACGATGAAGAAGCAGGCGGGTATCGAACCCGCCTGCTTCTTTCCGGTGCCATACGGAGAGGTGGGGTCTGCTCAGATCGTCCCATTGTGCCGTTCGGAAATGACGGCCTCAAGGACGCATGGTTCCCCCAATTTGCTCCGCCCGCCCTGCCGGGCAGGTTCCGCAAATCGGCTCCCCCATACGCCGGCTTCGCCGGTCGCGTGCCGCGATCCTTGACCCCGCCATCCCCTCACGCCGCTGGTCCCCGTCTTTCACAAACGTCAAGGAGACGACGATGACCTATGCCCTCGAAATCCAGGTTGAAGAGTTGCGCGCCGAGATGCGGGCCGTAGTCGATGCCGCAGAGCGCCGCCAGATCAAGGCCGAGCTCGAACTCGCCCAGGCTGAGCTGGCCGCCGCGCTTGCCGAACAGGACGGCAGCCATTCCTCGGAGCCTCCGTTCTGACGGAGGCTTCTGCCGCAGTTGCCGGCCCAGCCCGCCGGATCGACCGGCGGCCAGGGCCCGACGCTTCGCTTCGCCACCGACCACACCAATACCGCAGCCTGCATCCCACCGGAAGAGATCGGGAAGGTTGCCGCGTCGTTCCTTTAGATCCCCTGTCATCGGCATCGGGGATGTTGCAGCCCGGTCGTTGCACTGCAACCTGCCGGCAACGGAGTTTTCCCCGCCTTCGGCTCCTCGCGCTTCAAAATTCCGTCGCCGGCAGGTCCTCCGCATACGCTGCGGCCCTTTCGGGTGCAGCACGCCTTTCCGGGCCGCGGCCTATCCCCGCAATGACACGTTATCGAAAGGAGTAAACATCATGCGCCAACTCGCCCAATTCCTCACCGCCACCGGTCGCCGGCTGCGCGCACTCGGCAAAGTCGCCGGCCATTTCTTCCGCAAAGGCAAACTCGGCCTCAAGCTCGCAATCAAGATCCCGTTCTTCGTCGAGATCGAGATCGCCTTCGAGACGGACTGGGACCGGCGCCGATAAGGCACCAGTCGAGGCCTGCTCGCGCGGGCCTCGTTCCACCTGACGTCCCGCCGGGCGATAGCCGCGTGTCCGCTTCTGGCGAACGAGATCGAGAAACAGCAGCACCGCCTCCTCTTCACGCTGGAAGATATGCGCCTTCGACTGGCCGCGCGCGCCGATGCGTCCCCAGCGGCGCGTCAGCCGGGTCTCTCCAAACAGGGTCTCCGAGATATCCATGGCATAATAACGAGCCATGTTCATCGAGACGTCCCTGCGTTCGATATAAAGCTGATAGGGCTGGGCAATCATGACGACAGAATCGTCGATTGCCGATTCTGCGTCCAACCAGAGATTTGAATCGGTCAGGCCCGACCGATTCATCTCGGTGATGGATCAATCGCACCAGGGATGCCGTGCGCCGTCCCAGCGCCGCGCCAGACCTTCAGCAACCAGAATGTCGCCGATGGACTGCCCGTCGCGGACAACCCTGCGCAACTTCCGGCCATACCTGTCCTCGTCCCGATCACCCGCCACAAGCGAGAATGCCCCGTCATTGAGGAGGTCGAGCAAACGTGTCTTCGCCGCCTCGCCCTTGATCCTCTCCGCCTCACACCGCGGCGGGCTGAGTTCCGGCGTGTCGATATCCGCAATCCTGATCTTCTGATCACCAAGCCAGAACGTGTCGCCGTCGACCACGCAGTCGCGATGCGGTCCATTCGGACAGATATCGAAGCGAACCGAAACCGGAGCGTTTGCCCGTGCAGACATCGGCGGCCCGAGATCAACGATGATGTCCTGCGTTGCGACAAGATAACCGCCAAACACCACCAAAGCGATGATGGTCGCCAATACGATGCTGCTGGGTCGGATACGGCTGCGTTTCCACCTCGGCCGTTTCGGCGGTCTTCGTTCAGCCGTGGCGGCTGGTTTCCGCTTGTCGGTTCGTTTGCTTCGCTCGTCATCGAGCTTGACGATCTTCTTCAATGCCTGCCGTTCCTCGCAATCTGTTTCGTTTCCCGCCTTATCCGAATATTTGCGGAGTGAAAGGGGATTGAGGGCGAGCCGCTACGCGGACGGCTCTATTCGCTGCGCGAACGGAGCCCGCAAGCGGTCTCCGCCGATGCCGGTGACGATCCTCTCCCTCGGCTGCGCCGACGGAAATCGCCTTTGGCGATCCATTCCGGTCTGATCGGGAAAAGAGGGCGCCGCCCTCTCTCCCCAGCAAGGTCCAGTCGCCGGTCTCCCCGTCCTTCCGCGCCGGCTTGTGCAGGACGGGTGATCCCCCTCCGGCGCCTGCGCCTTGCCCCCCTCTCACCCGCCGCTCCGCGCGCGCTCGGGAAGCAGGAGCGGGGCCTGCTTCCTGACGAAAGGCCCTTCGCTTCGCGAACCGAAGGAGCTTCAAAATGACCCTCAACGCCTATCTTGTCGAAGTCGAAACCCGCAGCATCCGTATGGTGACGATCGATCCGGCAAACAGCCTTGCCGACATTCGCCGTCATATCGGATGCAACCTCATCGACATGGTGAGGATCGACCGGAACCATTGCATCATCGTTGACGACAACGGGCTGATGGACGAGATCCCATGCTTCACCGAGGTGGCGGATTATGCAAGTCCGCTGGCCGGCAATCTCCTGATCGTCGGTACCGACCAGTTTGGCGAAACCGTTTCACCGCAGCGGCCCATCGAGGATTTTGCCGCCATCCTGACGATCCGGTTCCCGGTCCTGTCACCGACTTTCGAGGCAATCAGCGGACCGCATGTATTCGGCAGCCGCGTCAGCGGTTTTACCGCCACGCTGAAGGCCGCCAATCCGGCCGTCATCGCCACGGTGTGAGGGCGACAGAAGGGGGCGGCAATCCCGTCCCCGCTCACCCGATACGACGCGCTAAGGACCCGACGGATGGGTCTGTCATCGCACCTTCGCCGGGTGGTCCGGATCGACCGGCCCGCCCGGCGGCAAGAGGGCCTAGCCCTCTCACACTCTCCCTCAACACGGACACGGCGCCCCTGGCGCCGTGGGCTCTTCTTCTGTCGGGTAGCAGCGGGGCATTGCTGCCCCGCTGCCCCCTCAGAACCGGGCGTACGGATCGCCCCGTACCCGGCTCAAGCCATTCTTCAGCACCATGCCGTGGCACCCGGTCACTCGACGGCTGATTTCGTGGCTCGACGATGGGCGAAGTACTCGTGCCACACTGGATCGAATGGGCTGGCCGGAGCGCGGATTTTGATGTGTCTCCTAATTGAGACCGTCGCTGCGCGGAATAACCGATATTTGGTGTCTTCCGTGCCAAATTCCCCGTTCCGGTTTCCATAAATCCGGTAGTACTTGCTCTGCACCCATCGTGCTCCCTTATTGGGGTGCCTTCGGCACGCCCATTTCCGAAGCATTCGCCAGATGCGGTCATCCACCAAAGAGAAGGTTGCCTTTGCCACGACATGACGATGATACATGGCCCATCCTCGAATGATGGGGTTGAGCTTGTGTATCAATGACGCCTGCGTAGCGGTGGCGTTGCCTTTTATGACCTTCCGGACCTTGTCGAGAAGCGATTTAACGCTCTTCTTGGACGGCTTTATCAGGAGCTTGCCGTTGTACTTGCGTACGTTCTGGCCCAGAAAATCGAAACCCTCCGCTATATGCGTTATTTTGGTCTTCTCTTCCGAGAGTTCCAGACCCCGAGCGGCCAGAAACTTCCTGACCGCAGGCATGACCTTGTCCTCCAGTATTTCTTTGGAAATGCCGGTGATGACAAAATCATCCGCATAGCGGATGACGTTTAGGCAGGCTTTCTCGCGCGCGCGTTTCGTAGAACCCGCACTTGCGTGTGCCGCTGCTTCGAGCCCATCCAGCACCATGTTCGCGATCGTCGGCGAGATTACCCCGCCTTGGGGAGTTCCCGCCGTCGTCTCGAACAGGGTTTCCTCTTCGATATATCCGGCTTGAAGCCACTTTCGCAGGACACCCTTGTCCATCGGTATATGCTTGAGGATGTAATCGTGGCTAATTTCGTCAAAACAGCCACGGATATCACCCTCCAGAATCCACGCTGGCGAAACGTGTCTCGCCAACGAGATGAAGCACTTGCCGATGGCGTCGGCTGTCGAGCGTCTGGGCCGAAATCCATAGGAGTTCGGGTCCGCCCGACTCTCTGCCACGGGTTCCAGAGCGAGCTTCCATAAGGACTGCATCGCCCTGCACCGCATGCAGGGAATCCCGAGCGGGCGCTTCTTGCCGTTGCTTTTCGGGATATAGACGCGGCGTAGTGGCATCGTTCGATAACCACGGTGCTGTAGCGTCGTCATTCCCTTCCATCTGGCCGCCGGGGTTGACCAGATTGCTCCATCCACCCCCGGCGTATTCTTACCACGATTTTCCGTCACCCGCTTCACAGCAAGCATCTTGCCGCTGTGCGAGCGGGTCAGCAGACGTTGCAGGGCTTTCACCTTGCCCCATCTGCCTTCGCGAGTGGCCTTGGCGATACGTACTTGAAGTCGCTCCACGGTTGCCTCAATGTGGAGCCAGTTCGCCTGATCCCACATCTGAGCCTCGTGCGAGGACGCACCAGCCATCGATGTTTTCGCATCGGTAGCCGTCATCTGCTTTTCCTCGTCCAGCGATTTGTCATGCTCTCTCGCCATGAATGACCGAGCGGAAGTCTGCCCACTTTCGTGTCGGGCGATGTTGCAGCCCGTATCCCGACAATTACAGCCGGGCTTTCGCTTTCTCCGCTTTCCTTTACCCGCAGCGCCAACAGCGTTCCTTACGGTTCGCCTGCCGTTTCCGGCAGCGCTACGGGCTTACCCTGTTCCACATAAGTCTCTGAGCGGGTCGGATCCCTCCTATTCGCCGGCAGCACATCGTCCATGGTGGCTCACGTCAGAAGAGACCACACCTTGCTGCATACCTTTTGGTCAAGCCTGTCAGCACGTTTGGCTTGTCAATGGTTACGACGTTTATCAGAGGTTCACATATGTTGATCGTTGCCGCTCGTCCCTAGCGCCTCACCGCCCTCGTGCTGGCAGATTCCACGTTGCCTCACGGCTCAGTGTACCGGATGCCCGGTGGCTACATTGTTCCCGAAGCTTCACACCGAGTCGTTGCCAACTCCGCATGTCCGGGTAGGGAACGGTTGATGGAACAACCGGTTTTATCAGTTAGTTCATCTCTCGAATTCCTCCTGTAAAACAGAAACTTATGCGACTTTCCAGGTCGCACCTGACTTCCCATTTTGCACCCGCCACTCCGGCGTCAAGGACTGCGCGGTTCCCCCAATTTTCAGGCGCCGCCTTTGGGCGTCGTCAGAAAATCGGCTCCCCCGCTTGCCGCCTCCGGCGGCCGCGTTCCGCGATCCCTGACCCCTCGCGGCTATCGTGCGGACTCCTTCCGTCAGAAAACGAAAGGAGACTTCCTATGACACAGCGCAAGATCAAATACATCGATGGTGGAAGCCCGGAATACTGGCGGCAGCGCACCGAGGGGTTCCGTCTCATCCGCGAGGCAGAACGGGCACTGATCCGTGTCAAAAACGCGCCGCAATACATTGCCGGCAGCTGGGACGAAGACTATGGCGACTATGAGCCGGTCGAAAATCTCGGCCCCTATGACGATATGGATGAGGCAATCCGAGCCATCGAAGCCAATGAGACGGCCGTCGACATCCTCGTTGCCCAGCGCCGGACCCATTTCGGCGACTGGCCTGTCGCCGCCGTGATCCGCGAACTGGGGACCGACTGATATGAAGACGAGAGGCGGCACGGTCGCCTCTCGTCTTTTCCGCGTGGTCCTGACCGCTTGCCGGCATCGAGCCTGCGCGCGGTCTTGAGGGGCGAGACTTGCCGCCTCTCCCCTCAAACTCCCCTCTCCCTGCGGTGCGGGGCAGGCCCCGCCCGGCCTCCCGGGCCGGTAAACGGACGCTGCCGCGACTTCCCCAAACAATACGGAGAGGAGGATCGTCCTGCGCTGCGCCCTCATGCTTCGGGCATCCGCTCCAGACGATCCTCCTCTCCTGCGGTGCGTTCGCCGCCCAGTCGTTCGCATGTCATCGATGTCCGCTCCCTGCGGTCACGGGCATCCCGACTGCTCCCGACGGCGGCTCACTTCAGCATCTCTCACCACCATGTCCGGCCCACGCGCTATTCCTCCTCCGCGGATCACAGGCGATACACCTGTGATCGCTGTTGCATCGTCTGACGACTCGCAACAGCATTGGCGGGTCGGGCACGTGGGCTGGACATGGTGGTGAGAGATGGCAGGATAGGCTATTGGTATACCAATAGCCGTTTCGCCCGAGGGGCGATGGTAGCCCTGGCGACCGTGCATCTCCGTGATCTGCGAATTTCTTGGCAAGCTAGGCCTGAATGATGACCGCGAGCGATCGACGTCCGGCCGAAAGGGCGAGGGCGGTTGGGGCCTGCTTGGCGGGTCTGAGGGAGCTTTCGTCCGGCGGGAGACTTCCCGCAATTTCGGCGGCGAGGCGATTGCGCTAATCGGCGAATGAGCGGACAGGTTCTTCGGTGAAGCCGCATATGGGCGATTGGGTGATTCGTTGAATCGGTAAAGACGCGTATCGGCGAAACGGCGCAACGCACATTTGCCGAATAGGTGAGGCGGTGAAATAGTGGATGCGCAAACAGGCTAATCCGCGATTGTATAAATCGGCGAATGAGAGAATCGGTGCTTACGACATCCGGCGAGTCGGCGGATCAGCGAAGAGGCAAAGAGTCGAAACGGTGAAACACCGGTTGGGCGAATAGCTGAATACTCCAACAGGTTGTTCTGTCATTGAGCAAGTCGGCGAACGCTCCAATCGGCAAATAGGTCAATGAGCAAACCGTCGTGTCGATACGACAGATCTAAACATCTTGTTTGGAATAGTGAACAGCGCCAGCTCACGGACGGCGGCTTGCGACCCTCTTTGCAGCCATTCTGGTTATTGCCGTCGTAGCCCGAAACCTGTCTTTCGTTCGGTACGCGCCAGATGGCCGAGATAGACCGAAGAAATAAGTTAGGTGGAGTTGTTCCAACACTATGGTCTTGAGTTGAGAAAAACGGTCTAAACCAATACGGTATTCGCAATTTGAAGTTCGCACGGCCCGGTCGCGAACAACAATGCCGGTCGCAACTTTGGCTGGCAAAGGGGGGTATGTGGTAGCCAGGGCACCGAAGATAACTTTATCGAACCCATTGATCGAGGCCGTGAAGGCACAGAGATGCGTGCTTTTTCTAGGGGCCGGAGCGTCAAAGGAGGCTCGAAACGCCGAGGGTCATAAACCCCCTGATGCCGATCAACTGCGCGATATCCTAGCGGACCGCTTTTTCAAAAAGGCCATGCCTAATCGCGACGTGATGGCCGTCGCTGAGATGGCGATCGCCAACAGCGGATCGGCTCCTCAGGTATACGAAGAAGTGCGCAAAGCCTTCACCGGATTCGGCCCGCAAGCAACCCATCGCCTTATTCCAAGCTTCAGTTGGAGGGCTATCGCGACCACGAACTACGACACAATCGTTGAGGAGACGTACAAGGAGGTCACGACGAAGATTCAGCAGATCGTCCCGCTCGTTAAGGACGATGAGCCCATCGATGAAAGGCTTCGGGAATTCCCAAATCCGGTGCCGTATCTCAAACTTCATGGCTGCCTGAACCATATCCACGACGCTGATATTCCCCCCGTGCTCTCGCGCGAGGTTTACTCGACCTACTCGAAAAACCGCTCACGGCTGTTTCTGCGCCTTCAGGATATGGCTTTCGAACACACTTTCATCTTCGTCGGCTATCGCCTGGATGACTCCCATATCCGGGACCTCATCTACAATCTGGGTCCAGGTCGACGGCCGCGCTGGTACATGGTGACGCCGAACGCGGAGCCCGAGGATGTCGCGTTCTGGGCAACGAAAAACGTCGAGCTAATCAAGGCCTATTTCGGAGAGTTCATGGCCGCTCTCGACGAGGCCATACCTCCACTTTTCCGGCGCATATCCCACTCGGCGGATGTCGCGGATTTCCCGATCCGGCGCCTGTTCAAGACGCACAGCCTCGAATCCGACGCAACGAACAAGTCGCTCCGCGACGATCTGACCTTCATACATGCCGAGATGCCTTTCGAACCCCAAACGGCGGAGCAGTTCTATTCAGGCTATGACACCGGTTGGGGCGCTATCGCCAACCGGTTGGACGTCCGCCGGCAGGTCGAAGACGATCTCCTTTTCAAAGCCGTGCTTGAAAACGATGCTCCTGACGGCCCTGTGTTGATTATGGCCAAGGGTCCTGCCGGCGCAGGCAAGACCATTGCTCTGAAGCGATCCGCTTGGGAGGCCGCAACAGCGTCGAATGTGCTGGTCGTCTGGTTCAGGCCGGACGGCGCACTCCGGCCGGACGTTTTCTCCGAACTGTATGAGATGACGGGAAAGACAATCTACCTGTTCGTCGACGATGTCGGGCTTCATGTGGATGGCTTGCTCGCCCTACTTCGGCACGCCCGTGCCGCAAAACTGCCGCTTGTGGTGGTGGGGGCAGAGAGAGACTCGGACTGGAACACCTATTGCGGTCCGCTCGAGAGTGAATTTCCAGGTCCCGAGCTGAAAGTACGCTATCTTTCCCGAAAGGAGATCGGTGGCCTCCTTGACCTTCTTGAGAAGCACAACTGTCTGGGTCTGCTAGCCAATGAGACAAGGGATGAGCGCATTCGGCGATTTGAGAGCGTGGCAGAACGCCAGTTGCTCGTCGCCCTGCATCAGCTAACGCAAGGCAGGCCTTTCGAAGACGTCCTTCGTCTTGAGCACCAACGCATCAGTCCCGAGCAAGCAAGACAGCTTTATCTCGACATTGCGACCATGCACCAATACACGGTCAGCGCCCGTGCAGGCACAATCTCACGCATCTCCGGCATCAGTTTTTCGGACTATCAGGAGAAGTTCTTTGCTCCGCTGCAAAACATCGTTCGCGCTGAAGTAGACAAGTATTCACGTGACTACAGCTATCGCACCCGCCACCCCCGGGTGGCACAACTTGTCTTCAGGCAGGCTTGCCCCAGCGATGATGAGAAAGCGGACCAGTTCTCCCGCCTGATTTCGGGTCTTGATTTTGGGTACTCGTCGGACTCCAGGGCACTTGAGCAGATTACGAAAGGTCGCGCACTTGCCGACACCTTTGCTGAACCTTCACCAGGCCGGCGTATCTATGAAGCTGCAATAGCAGTCGCCCCAAACCAGGCGTTTCTATACCAGCAATGGGCGCTGTTCGAACTTCACCATCCTCGCGGCTCCCTGGATGAGGCGGAGCGCCGGGCGAATGAGGCTCATGCCATTGATGAGAAAAACACGGCCGTCATCCACACCCAAGCCGAAATTGACCGGATTCGGGCGACCAAAGTCGACTCGCCGCTGCTGAAAGACCAATTGCGCCGGAGAGCCCGTGAACGGCTCAACTCGCTGTCGAACAGTAGTCGATTTGCGGTCTCGAGCCGATGCAAAATGCTTGTTGATGAGATTGTCGAACTCAACCGCGAACTAAGCGACGATGCTTCAGAGCACGACGTGATGTTCTTTGCGGAGAAAACGCGCGATGCCGAAAGCCGGATCAGGCTGGCTCTGCAGCAATTCCCCGACGATCCGGACATAATCCAGATCGAGGCGCGTTTTCGCGAGGAGATCGATCAAGAAGACCGAGCGCTACGCGCGCTGGAGAAGGCCCTTCGTCTGAACCCGAAGGGCTCAGGCGCGGCTATACGGGTGGCGCGCATTTACCGCTCGCGGGCCCGCGCTGGCGATGCGCTTAAGGTGCTGAGCGAGGCGTTGGCCAACAGCCCCGACGACAAGGCAGTGCATTCCGAGATCGCCCGTCATCATCTCGCGGAGCATACCGGTGATGATGACCTCATCGAGAGTCATCTGCGGCGAGCCTATTCGACCGGAGATGCTAATTATGAGGCGCGCTTCGATTTCGCTCAGTTCCTGTTTGTCCGAGGCGAAGCGGCCAAAGCCGCCGGCCTATTTGACGAAATAAACGCCAAGTCTCCGCCCACATTTCGGCCTGTTGCCAATCGAGAAAATCATTTCACGAGGCGCATCGCAGAGCAGGCCGGCTATGTCCAATCAATCTCCGGGCACATGTTCTTCATCCGGACTGCCTCATATCCCAAGGAAATTTTCTCGCACAAGTCCTCGATCGCCCACGGTGAGTTCGAGGACGTTTCGATCGGGACAAACGTCCGCTTCCAGGTTCGGTTCAACCGCAAAGGACCTGTGGCCGTGTCGGTGACAATCGTCTGATGAGAGCAGTCGATCCCGTGACAAACTGACCGAAGCGCTTAGTCAGCCATGCGACGTCGCCAAACTGTGGTCGGCGTTCGATCAACATTGGATTTCGGTTGCGCGACAAGGAGCGGGCTTCACGTCGCCTCAACCTTGAGCGAGGCAGTCGCGAACGGCCGAATGCGGTACGTTGGTAAGCCTCCGGTGAAGGCCGCAGATCAGGCCGCTTGAGCGTTGATGGTCGGCGGTGTCCAATTCCAAGGAAGCAGTTGCTCCAGCTTGGTAATCGGGGTGTCCGCGATGCGGGCAAGAACGTCGGCAAGCCATGCCTGCGGATCGATGTCGTTGAGCTTTGCCGTCATGATCAGGGTGGCCATGAAAGCGGCACGGTCAGCACCACGATCCGATCCGGCGAAGAGCCACGATTTTCTGCCGAGTGCGAAGCCTCTGAGCGCCCGCTCAGCGGCATTGTTTGTCAGGCAAATTCTGCCATCCTCCAAGAATGACGTGAAGCCATCCCAGCGCTTGAGCATGTAGTCGATCGCCTCTGCGACCGGAGAACTGCGTGACAGCTTTGACCGCTCGGTTTGAAGCCAGGCCTGCAAATCGTCGACGAGCGGCAGACTTTCCTTGTGGCGACGTTCCAGGCGTTGGTCGGCCGCAAGCCCGTTGATCTCCCGCTCGATATCGAACAGGCCGTCGATCCGTTTGACGGCTTCGAGCGCCACAGGCGAGATCGGCGCGGCGTTCTTTCCACGCTTGGCGTTCGCGGCAATGTCGGCGAGCACAAAGAATTTGCGCCGCGAGTGCGCCCAGCAGAGTGCCTGCGTCAGCGGACCGGGATCGCGATCAACCCTGAACAGCGGATTGTAGCCGCCATAGGCATCCGCCTGCAGAATGCCGGTGAAGGTCTTCAGGTGGCGTTGCGGATGTTCCTGCCGTCGATCGCGCGAGGCATAGTAAAGGGCGGCCGGCGGTGAGAGCCCTCCGAACGGTCGATCGTCCCGGACATAGGTCCAGATGCGGCCCGTATCAGTCTTTCCCTTTGCCAGGATCGGCACGGTCGTGTCGTCACCATGCAGACGGTCGGCAACAAGGACATGCGCTTCGATCAGAGAGTGAATGGGCTTCAGCGCCGCGGCGCATGCTCCAACCTGATCGGCCAGCGTCGACAAGCTGATGTCGACGCCCTCGCGGGCGTAGCGTTCGCTCTGACGATTGAGCGGCTGGTGCTGGGCAAACTTCTCGAACAGGATCATCGCCAGCAGGTTCGGTCCTGCAAAACCGCGGGGCGTTACGTGGAATGGTGCCGGCGGCTGCGTGATCTTCTCACACTCGCGGCAGGTAAGCTTCTCCCGCACCGTCTGGATAACCTTCCACTGGCGCGGGACGACCTCCAGGGTTTCGGTGATGTCCTCGCCAAGCTTCGACAGTTTGGTCGATCCGCAGCAGGCGCAATTCGCGGGAGCGGCGATAACGACGCGCTCACGCGGCAGGTGTTCAGGAAAGGGCTTGCGTGATGGGCGCTTGCGCTCGAAAGCTTTGACGGCTGAGGCTTTGGCGGCGATTTCCGCGACCAATTCATCTTCACCGGCGTCTGCTTCGAGCTCCTCGAGTTGCAGTTCCATCTGCTCAAGGAGCCGCGCCTTACGCTCGGACCGGCTGCCGTAGAGTTCACGGCGAACCTTGTCGATCTCCAGCTTCAGCCGCGCGATCAGCGCCTCGGAATGCGATACAAGTGCCTTTGCGCTGGCGGCTTCTGCCTTGGCGGTTGCCGCTTCTGCTTCGGCTGCAACGCGTCGAGCGCGTTCCTGGGCCAGCAGTGCAAGAGCATTGGCAAGGTCATCCGGAAGCTCTTCGGTCGCATTGCTCATGACAGAATGGAATCATATTCGACCCCGTCATTCCAGTGTTTTTGCTCATCCGGCCGACGTCGGCCGCCAGGTCTTTTGCGGCATCCGCCAGTCGATACCCTCCAACAGGTAACCGAGCTGCGCAGGCGTGATCACCACCGTGCCATCTGCCGCTGATGGCCAGATGAAGCGGCCGCGCTCCAGCTTCTTCGTAAACAGACAGGCTCCCTGGCCGTCATGCCAGATGACCTTGATCAGGCCACCACCGCGGCCGCGGAATACGAACAGATGACCGCACATCGGGTCGCGCTTCAGCGCCTCCTGCACCATCAACGACAGACCGGGGAAGCCCTTGCGCATATCGGTATGGCCCGTGGCCAGCCAGACCTTCACGCCACTCGGAACCGGGATCATCGCAGACCCAATACGCAATCGAGAATCCGGCCAAGCGCGTCCGTGTCGATATCGCTATCCACGCGGACCCGACGGCCCCGGCCGAGCTCGATCGTTACATCGCTGCGCTTCCGACGAGGATGGGATGTGGTGGGCGGTTCCGGTTGAACGGGAGAGACTAACGAAGCGGCCTCAGACACGATTACCGGCACCAAAGTCGCCGTGTCCGACCTCGGCTCCTCGATCCGGCAAAGCTCCTTTCGCCAGCGAAAGAGTTGACTGACATGAATGCCGGCTGCGCGGGCAATCTCGGAGATCACCGCGTCTGGCTCAAAGCAGGCAGCGACGAGGCGCTCTTTGTCTTCGCGTGACCAGCGCCGACGGCGCTCTACGGACGTTATCACCTCAATTGGATGCTTCGTCATATGATTACTCCTAGTGTTACCACTAGGACTGGCAGTCAGCAGCCCGTCATCGCAAGACGGCCTTCACCGTGGGCTTACGTACGTTGCCTTCGAAGCTTGTTTGCTAAATCAATGACAGCTTTCTCCTGTAATCGCTTAGAACCAGCCATTCCGCTTTCCACCCAAACTTAGACGTCGAGGCACGGAGCAGGTCCTCCGACACACGCATTGTTGACTGAACAGGTTTGAGGCTGCGAGGGAGGCCCCTATGACCAGATGGCTCCGGGTTGGCGCTATCAACAAGTCCGACTTTCCTATCTTGAGAGATTCGTCTTTTCCTGTTATAAAATGTACTGAAGTGCAATTTATAACCCGCGTGCTGATACGAGGTCGGTGGCAATTCGCGCCTGAGGCAAAGAGACGGGTGTCGTTTCCGCACTGGTCTCTGTGAGGCCTTTCCAACAGTAACACCGCAAGACGGGACTTCTTCTGACAAGCCATCGATCTCTACTAACGAAAGAATGGTACAGGGTTCCGGTCAGCATGGATTGCCTGGATTGCGGCGCGCAGACGCGAACCGCTGGCATCGTCGTCGGGTCATCGAGCCTGGTGAGCGATGCAGGTCTGCCGGCTGAGAGCGATGTCCTGAAGAAACCCTGGGCGCGGCTTGGTGCGTTCGCATTCGTCGAATCGCTCGGCGGGCGCACCGAAAACATCGAACGTTTTCTCGAAGGCCGTTTTCGCAACACATTCTCTTTCAGGAACGATCAGTTGGTGCAGGTCTGCGAGCACTGCGAGGAAACTCTCTCCCCAAACCTCATTCGGTCGGCTGTCATGAATGGCTTCGTGCGCCTCGGACAGCGAAGGCTGCTGGTCAACGAGCGTTTGCTTCTGTTCTCATCATCCGTGGCGCTGACGGAGTTTCATGGCGGCACATCGATCGAAGAGTGCGCCCTTCCTCTTCCAGACTACGCGATGATGCTGATCTGCGACACGGAAAGCAGGGGCGGTGAAACCGGGACGCTGGAATTGTGGCACAGCGTTGTGCGAAACGACTATGTGATCGTGATCAAAGGCCATGATGGGTGCGAGATGTGCCGCGATGGCCTCAATGATGATCTGACGGAAGTCCTGGCAACGATTGGAAGTCTCGGACTGGTCCTGACCCAGATACACCCTGCGCAGGTTTCGTCGCCCTATTGCGGGCTTGCCCAGGATCTCTTCCTCGAAGCCCTCGAACATGCCGGATACCAGCAGGAAACTTAGGAGGTTAGCCATGCGAATCTTGAAGGCGCTGTCCTGGCCTATGGCCGTTGCAATCCCCTTGACCGCATGCGGCCAGCTTGAGCAATCGTCCCGGCCGTTGCCGCCGGCGCCCTATGCCTATCTCAGTCTCACCTCTTGTAGAGACTATCCAGCCAACATCGTCGAGTGCCAGCTTGACTATGGCACAGCTTCCGGACGCCAACGTCTCGGGCCGGTCCAGCAGGTCTCTCGTGACCTCGCGGCGAACCTTGATGGTTCTCGCTATCAGATTTCCACGTGCTGGCCGGTTTCGAGGGTCCAGCGGGAATTGCCGAATTTCACATGCCGAATCTATCGCGGGCAGACAGGCGCCGATGCCGGTACGATACTGGTGAAGGGGGGCACCGCTGTGCGTTTGGCCCGTATTCTCGGTGATAGAGACCAGATCAAGTATCGCTGGACGCCGGATCGATGGTCGCGATTACGCGATTGAATACATTGAATATTTTACGAAAGAATATCGGCCGCAGGGATTAAAATTGCACTACAGTGCTATTTTTTGATTGATTTTCGGCACGGAATGCAGTCCATAAATTGTACCGCAGTATAAGTTATGGACTGGTTCGGAATGGATGACAGCCCGCTTTCTTCTGTGAACAGACCGCGCGCCAGAGTGTCACGAAGGACAGTCTGGCCTGCCGTGACGTCAGTGCTCCTGATCACTAGTCTTGCCTCTAATCCTGCCGAGAGCGGTCCGCGGCAGATTGGCAAACACCGCGAGCGCACCGATTGGACCTTCCGTTTCGGTGGCAGCATCTCAAACGAATCCGGCGAACTGCCGGCACCAGTCGTGGCATCTCTTACCGGCGTGGGAGCAAAGTCCCCACGACCACCAACCATTGATGTCACCAGCTTCAACGAGCGCTTTGCGGGACAACCGGATGCTGATACCCTCTCGTTTGACTTACCTTCTGTCGCTCGATCAGTTTTTGATGCCGGCGACAGTGATCCAGAGCTTCCAGGAGACGCGGCCGGAAGCGTGAGAGCACGGCGCGAACGCGCTGTGCTCTCACCCATCACCGTCTTCTCCGTTGACCTGGCCAGTAAAGCCCATCAGCCAATTGAACCGGCGAGTGATCCGCATGTGAGCGCCCAAGCGGCGCTGACACATCCCCGGCCTGATCTGCTTTCTGGCGTTCCCGAAGACTATGCGGCGCTTGCGGTGGCCATCGCAGCCGAGGAGGAGGTCGATCCGAACTGGGTTCTGTCGATCATGCGCGCGGAAAACGCAGGTTTCGATCCCGGCCTGATCAGTTCGGCCGGCGCCGTCGGCCTGATGCAGGTGATGCCGAAGATCGGCGAGGCCTTTGGCGTCCATGACCTCACCGCACCTGAACCGAACATTCGCGCAGGCACGCGTTTCCTGCGGGTGCTCATCGACAAGTATAGCAACCCTGTGCTGATCGCCGCCGCCTACAATGCCGGCGAACCCCGCGTCGATGCGCATCAATCCCTGCCGCTGATCCGCGAAACCGCAGACTATGTGACGCGTGTTGTCGGCTACTACACCGGCAAACCGGCAAGTTCCCAGCCTCCGACGCGTGCTCCAACGTCCAACGCTCAATCCAATCAACACCGCCGCTCAGGCCCGGCCGACCGGGCAAGGTCACCGATGCTTGTCTTCTCAGTTGCAAGCCCGCTCGCGGCGGACAGCCGCCTTCCACAGCTGCTGAACGTGGTGGAACGCGGTGGTCCGGTCAAAATCGTCAAGGAAGAGGTACTTCAATGAACATCGTCGTCATGGCAATTCTCGTTGGCAGCGTCACCTGCCGTTCCCTGGTCAAGCGCAAGTGGGTCGGCCATGCCGCGATGGTGTTGCTTGCAGCCTCGGTGCTGTTCATCAGTCAATACGAGCCGGCTGCCGCGCAAAGTCTCGACGCCCTGGAAAATGCTGCCGACAGGCTTGTGCAGTTCTTTACCGGCGGTTTTGGCCGTTCGGTCGGGGCAATCGCGTTCATCGGCATGTTCATGGCGGCGGCCTTCGGTTTCTGGTCCTGGGGCGCGCTCCTGCGTGTCGGGGGCAGTCTCGCCGGCATGTTCGCAGCCGCTGAACTTGTCGACTTCCTCACTGGCGCCGGGTCGTGAACATGGCGAACGCCGGCAACAGGACTTCAGGCGGGGACGACTATATCGAATCCTATCCCGTCATCCTTGCCCTCACGCGGCCGCCGACGGTGATGGGGATCCCGTACACCTACTTCCTGGCGGAATGCTTTGTCTCGCTGATGGTGTTCATGGTGCTGGGTTCCATCCTGTGGTTTCCCGTCTCCTTCGTCATCCTGCACGGCATTCTTTACGTGCTGACGGTCAAACTCGACCTCTGGTTCTTCGACATTCTCGGCCGCCTTAGCATGTGCGGCATAAATCCCCTCGGCCGCAAACTCGGCGGGGGGATCCGGACCTACGGAGCCTGACCAATGAGCACGATGGCAAGATCGCTGAAAGGAAGTTTGTCGAAGGGCTGGGAGATCTTTGCCGATCGCAGTATCTCGACCCACGTTCCCTTCTACGTACCGATCGAAAACGGCATTATCCGGCTGAAGAACGATTGCCTGGTATCGACCCTTCGCCTCACGGGTTTCTCGTTCGAAACGGCCGACATCGAAACGATCAACATGCTGCAGCGGCAGCGAAACGCGGCGTTTCGCGCCATTTCCTCGATCGGCAACTTTGCGCTCTATACCCATGTTGTCAGGCGCAAGGTCGCACCGTCCTTGCCGGCAACATTCACCGACCCCTTCATCCAGCGTCTCAATGATGTTTATCAGGCAAGCATCTCGAGGAACGAGATGTTCGTCAACGACACCTACATCTCACTCGTCGTTCGGCCGCTGTTCAAGCAAGGCTCCGCACTCTCTCGCATCATGGGCATCGGCGGCGATCTCGTTCGCAAGGAGCAGTTTCGCTCAATGCGTGACAAATTGGTCGAGGCGACGAAAGCGCTCGAAAAGTCGCTTGCCGCTTACGGTCCGAAAGTCCTGCGCGACGTGCAACGCGTCCAGGTGGACCTTGGCAACGGCAAGACGATCTATCGCGACTTCTCCGAAGACATGGTGATCGAGGAAACCACCCGGAAAATCTGGTTCTCGGAACAATGCGAGTTCTTCTACACGCTGCTGAATGGCGGTCGCGTCCGGCCGATCCGGCTCGGCAACCTTCCCATCGATGCGATGCTGCCGGCGCGCCGGACATCGATCGGCAACCGAACCATCCATCTTCAGGGCGATACGCCTAGCGATGACCGTTATGCCGCGATGGTTTCCTTGAAGGAATATCCGCCCGAGACGGGCGCCGGCATGCTCGACTATATCCTCAAGCTCCCCTTCGAGATGGTGCTTAGCCAGTCCATGTCCTTCATAGACGACATGGCTGCGAGAAGCAGGATCGAGCGCCTCGATCGGCAGCTTTCGAAGGCAGACGAAGGCGGTTCCAGCGTCCAGGCCAATCTCGATATTGCCCGTGACGAACTGGCGAGGAAACGCGTTGCCTTCGCCGAGCATCATCTCACCGTTATGCCGATCGCGAAATCCGCGGCCCAACTCGACGATGGCGTTGCCCTGATCGGCAACGAGCTTGGTGCGCTGGGTGCCTCCTATGTCCGCGAGGATCTGAACGCGGAGCCGGCCTACTGGGCGCAACTTCCAGGCAATCAGGCCTATATTGCCCGTCGCGCCGTGATCTCGACGCTCAATTGCGCGGGCCTGAGCAGCTTCCACGCTTACCCTTATGGCAAGCCGGATGGCAATCATTGGGGTCCGGCGATCACCATCTTCGAGACGACGTCCGGCACGCCGTTCTTCTTCAACTTTCACCAGGGCGATGTTGGGCATACGACGGTGTTCGGACCGACCGGCTCCGGCAAGACCGTCATCATGGCCTTCCTCATCCTTCAGGCCTATCGCGTCAGCCCGCGCCTGAAGACCGTCGTCTTCGACAAGGACCGCGGTCTCGACATCATGGTGCGGGCGGCTGGCGGCACATACATGACGCTCGAACCCGGCGAACCGTCGGGATGGAACCCGCTGCTCCTCGACGATACCGAGGAGAACCGCGTCTTCCTCTATCGGCTCATAAGCTTCATGCTGAAACCGGCGAAGGAAGGCGAGAGCCTGACGCCGCAGGAAGAGACCATCATCCGCACCGCGATCAAGTCGGTCCTGAAGACGAAGGACCGGTCCTATCGCCGCCTGTCGTCACTTCGCGCCCTTCTGGCGGGCAGTGAGCGGACCGAGGGTAGCCTGATCGCGCGGCTCGACAAGTGGGTCGATCACGGACCCTATGCCTGGCTCTTCGACAATGCCGACGACAATCTCGATATCTCCCGGCCGATGATCGGCTTCGACATGACGTCGATCCTCGACGATCCTCCAGTGCGTACGGCAGCACTCCTCTACATGTTCCATCGGCTTGACGAGGTCTATGACGGCAAGGCGCCAATCATTAACCTCATGGACGAAGCCTGGAAGCTGCTCGACGACGACGAGTTCAAGCGCACCATGAAGGATTACTTCAAGACCATCCGGAAACGGAACGGTCTCGTCATCTTCGGCACCCAGTCGGCCGACGACGTGGTGCAGTCGAGCGTCAGTAGGACGATTATCGAACAGACCTCGACCAACATCTTCTTCGCCAATCCGAAGGCTGACGAAAACTCCTACATGGAGCATTTCGGGCTTTCCAGGGCTGAGTTCGATTGGGTCAAGAATGGCGACCCGGCCTCCCGCTTCATGCTGATCAAGCAGGCGAAGAGCAGCGTGATCGCCCGTGTCGACATGTCCCATATGCCAGAGTTCATCAAGGTGCTGTCCGGCCGCGAGGAGACCGTCCGCGAGGTCGAGATGCTGCTCGACGAATATGGCAACGATCCGAAGAACTGGCTGTCGAAATTCTGCGACTGGGAGGGGGATGCGGCTGATGACCAACGCAAGGCTTCCTGAGTTGGCGACCGTCAGCGCCATCGTCGTCTCCACCCTGTTCACGCCTGCGCCCGGCTTCGCGCAGGTGCCGGTGATCGACAACGCCCGTCGCAATATCCAGCAAGAGACGGAGAACTGGTACAAGACCTATCAGGCGGATACACGAGCCTTGAAAGGCGCTTCCGGTGGAACGACCGACAGCGTTGCGCCCGGACAGGGCTCCGGTGTGCCGGCCGATTGCTCGGCCGAGGGCATGGCCGGTGAGACAACGCCTGCCAGCCCGTCGAAGCGCACGCATAGCCAGCAGGAGGTCGCCCGCATGGTCGCCGACCAGGCGATCCGCCAGGGGGTCGATCCGAACTTTGCGCTGGCGATCGCCGAGCAGGAATCACGCTTCCGCCAATCGGCGCGTTCGCCGGTTGGCGCGACCGGCGTCATGCAGCTGATGCCGGGGACTGCGGCGGGTCTCGGCGTCAATCCTTACGATCTGCGCGACAATATTCGCGGCGGCGTCAAATACATCAAGCAACTGCAGGGCATGTTCGGCAACCGCTACGACCTGATCGCCGCCGGATACAATGCTGGTCCTTATCGACAGTCCTTGCAGAACGGCCGCATCCCCAACATTCCGGAGACCCAGGACTACGTCAAAAAGGTCTCGGCTTATTACAGCCGGAACAAGGCCGAGAACGGCGATCGGACCCCGTCGGGCAATGATGTCGAAACTGAAACCGTCAGTGACACAACAGGATGCGGCGAGCAGCTGAAAAAGGCGGTCGACCGCAACACTGAGGCGCAGGTCGAACGCGGCTCAGTCTGGAACGAGCTCTTGGGAAAATCACTTGCGGCAAACCAGCAGTACCTCCAGCGTCTGCAGGCGGGGCTGCAATCTTCTTCCGCGGCCTTGCGCGGCTCAGGAGGCGGTAACGCCAGGGACCATGATGGTTCCCTCGTCATGGCTGAAGTCCAATGCCCCTCGACAATCATCGATACCGGCAGCACCCGATGCTTTGCCGTCCCGTCGACCGCCACCACCGATCAGATTCAGAGCTGGCTCGAGGACCTGCAGGAGCAGGCACGCGCCAGTGGCGATGTCGCGACCTTCTCGGTGCTGGAGGATCCCGCACTTGGGCTCATGACGGTCGTTGACTCCAGGCCGACGGCTAATTGAACAGGAACAGAGAGGACAGGCAGATGAAGAAAATCGTTTTCGCCGCGGCGCTCGGCATCACCATAGTGTCGCACGCCTTCGCGCAGGTGCCGGTCAAGGACGCGGCCAATATCGCGATAAGCGAGAGCATCAAAGAGCTTTCGAAGCAGATCCAGGGCGACACGTCCATCGTCAAGGACAACACAATCAAGACGCTTCAGGCGATCACCGGCGACCGGTCACAGGATGCGAGCCAATTTGCCAAGCTTGCGACCGGCAATGGGTTCAGTATGGGCCAGGCGCCTGATTTCAACAGCATCCTGTCGGGCAATGAAGCGTTGTTCGGCGGCATCAGCGGTGAATTCCAGAACACGGCCGCCAAGCTCATCAATGGGCTCAATCTGGTGAAAATGGTCGTCGATACCGTCAAGGGCGGCGAGCTGTCGGGCGCCAATAAGGCCTATTCGCAAGGGATCAACGCGCTGACGACGCTGACTGCCCTTACCGATGCAATGAACAGCGCCACCAAGGACCGGCAGAACGCCTTCATGCAGGCGACGGAGCAGATCGGTACGGCGCAGGATCTGAAGGGCGCGTTGGAACAGAACACGCAGATGGTGCTCCAGGGTAACCAGACCGCCAACGAGGCCGTCGGCTCGCTGAATAACCAGGTGATGCTGCTGAACCAGCAGTATAAGGCGGCACTCGCGACCTCATCGCAGAACCTCAAGACCTTCGCAACGCTTCCCGACAGCGTGATGCGCGACGGCGGAGGCGGCGCAGACGCAGCTTCGGTTCGCGACCAGTTGCGGGCATTCGAGGAACAGAACCAGTGAGATTTCTCCCTGTGCCGATCCTCGCTCTTATTATCTTGTCCGGATGCGCAGGCAAGTACGAACAGCTGGCCAAATGCGCCGCCAACGAGAACCCAGTGCCGGCGCTTGGCTACGAGGCACAGCAGAAACCGACGGCGCCGCAACAGGCGCTCGCGGAAATCGTCAGCAGTGATTGCGGTCCGATGCGACCCGTCAATTCCTTCCAGGGGGGATGATGGATCCGGTCAGCTACGCCGTCAATTTTTATGGCGATGCACTCGCATACTTCGACAAGATCAACGAGGCGTCGCTGGAGAAAGCATGGGGGCTGTTCGCCGAGAACAGCAATCTGGTCTCATCGATCCTGGCACTGTTCCTCATTCTCTATTTCCTTTGGGGGGCACTCGGTCTTTCGAGCGTATCTCTTCAGGACATGGCGATCACAGCCTCGAAGCTTGCGTTTGCCTATGCCCTGATCATGTCCTGGGCGACTTTCTACGACAACATCGGCCAGTTCATTCTGACCTCCCCCCAGGATCTAGGTGCTGCCATTTCCTCGGCGATGGGCGGGGAAACCGCCGGCTCCGATCTTGCGAGCCAGGTCGCCAGCATGTCCCGCAAGGTCTACGACTTTGCCATGCAGCTCTTCAATTCCTACGAGTCCGGATGGCTGCCGAACGTCACCGGTGCGGTGGTGGTGTTCATCGTTCTCGTTTTCGGCCTCCTGCCGATGTTGCTGATCCTGACCGGCGTGACACTGTTCGCCAAGATGATCACCGCCGTCATGCTGGCCATCGGCCCGATCGCCATCCTTTCCTATTTCTTCGGCATGACGCGCTTCGTTTTCGATGCGTGGGTGAGGGGCATCGCCTACGGGATGTTCATGCTGCTCTTCACCTATGTCATGGCAGGACTGTCGTTCGGCTTCCTGATCGGCATGATGGACACGATCAGTGGTGACATGGCGACCAAGGAAAACGCACTGGCGATCGTGCTGGCGATGGTGCTCTATCTGGCGCTGATCTCCTATTTCATTTTCCAGGTTCCTGATTTTGCACGAACATTTGCCTACGGCACGATGACGTCGGGTACGCCCGGCGGAGGCGGCGCCAGTACGTTATATGGCGCTGCGCGCGCGCGACTCGGTTCGAGCACGTCCAGAGGCGGGCAGGCTGCCGCAGTGGCCCTTGGCATGCTGGCGGGGCCAAAAGGCGCATTGACGGCCGCAGCGCTTGCCGGCCGCGGCGGAATGGCTGGCGCTGGTGCGCTCGGCCGAATGCTGACCATGCGCCGGCGGAACGGCGAATGAGGCGAAATATGCGCTGGTCAAGCCTGGGTTTTGCATACGGAAACCGGATTTGCCGACAACACAATTGGCAAACATCCATGACGATCATGATTTTGGGGATAGAACGTGGCATTGTTCAGAAGGCAATTGCGAGCCGCACCAACCGACCAGGTTGCCGGGCCGCAGGACATCTACGACCAGCACCTTTCCTGGGGTGAGAAGAACCGTTCGCTTCGCACCCTGATCGGCATCATCCTGCTGGGGTTTGCCCTGGCCGGCTGGGCTGTTGCAGGCGTGTTGTCGTTTTCGGTGGCGCAGCTCTTTCCGCTCGTTCGCACCGAGGTCGTTCCGCTGATCGTCGACCGGAACACAGGTTACATGGAGACGGTGACCACGCTCAATAAAGACCGTGCGACGGTTTCGGAAAACCAGGCCGTGCGCGCCGCCTTCGCCGGCAACTACGTCATCCGCCGCGAAACCTACGATCCCCGCTATCTGTCGGATAATTTCGACATGATTGCGCTGTGGTCAGAACCCGGCTCGCAGGCTTTCAAGGACTACGAGGCCTGGATGAACCCCTCCAATCCGAGGGGGCCGGTCAAGACGCTCGGTGCAACCGGCGAAATTCGTCCGGAAATCCTCTCGGTCAATCCTCTCAATCCCTCGACCATGGCCGTTCGCTTCGAGACACGCGAACGTCGCCGTGGCGGCGAGGTCGTCACGCGCTGGTCGGCGACCATACGCTACCGGCAGATCAACCTGCCCGCCAGCAACCGGGTCCGTCTCTATAATCCTCTCGGTTTTGTCGTGACCGAATATGCGAGGGTTCCCGAAACCATGCCGTCGGGGATCACGCCATGATGAGGCGGATGGCAGCAATTTCCCTTCTGGTAGTGCTCGGGCCGCTGGCTGCACATGCTGAACTGGTTGCCAGGCCGGGTCGCCTCGACCCCAGAATCCGCTCACTTCCCTATTCGGCCGAGCAGGTCTTCCTCGTAACGGGCACCTACGGGCTGGTGACAACGATCCTCTTCGGAGCCGACGAGGACATAACCCAGGTTGTCGCCGGCGATACCGTCTCCTGGCAGATCCTCACCTCGGCCGACCGGCGCTCACTCACCCTGAAACCGATGGAGAAGGACGCGGCCACCAATCTGTCGGTGGTCACAACGAAGCGAACCTACTCCTTCGACCTGCGTGTCAACGACACCAAGGCGATGCAGAACCAGACCTTCAAGTTGCGCTTCACCTATCCGGAAGACGCGGGTCTCAAAGGCACGGCAGAACTCTGGAAACAGGCGCAGGATGCGCAGCGCAATCCCAACATCAAGAACATTCGCCGCGACAAGGTCAATTACGACTACGGGTTCAAGGGCAGCGACGGAGCCAAACCGCTCTGGGTCTTCGACGATGGATTGAAGACCTTCATGAAATTCACCGGCGACATCCCGGCAATCTTCATTGTTGACGCCAAACGTCGTGAAAGCCTCGTGAACTACCGCCGCGAGGCCGATTACATCGTGATCGACAAGGTGTCGCGGCAGTGGACGCTTCGGTTTGGCACCGAGAGCGAGACCTGCCTCTTCAATCTCCGGACCGCCCCTGCCGATGTGCCCGCACCGATCGAGGGTGCGGTCGCGCCGAAGCGAATTGGCAGCGGAACATCCAACCAGCAATCGCAGTCAAGATAGGAGGCACGCCATGTCCGATCCCAATTACCATTCGATCGACACCGATACCTCCATCGGTGGAGAGGTGAGGCGCGGTGGCATAGGTCTCATGCGCCCGTTTGCCGTCGTCGCGGGCATTGCGGGCGTTGGCGCTGTCCTTTATTTCCTTCTGGCTGGCGGGGAGGCGGAGCCGCCGATCGATACGACGCCTCGCGAGGAATTCCGGCCGGTCCAGACACCGCGAAACGAGGGGTTCCGGGCGCCGTCACCGCCGCCGCTGCCCACGGTCGAAATTCCGGAAGCACCACCCCCACCTCCGCCGCCACCGGCGCCGCGTGTGCCGGCCGCGGCCCCTGTCGCACCGCCCGCCGAGATCGATTGCTCCCGGGGCAAAAATCCCGACGACCCGAAATGTATCGAGCTGGAGCGGAAGGCCAAATTGCTTGAACGCGTCCGCTCATCCGCGATGGTCTTCGATCAATCCGACCAGACCAGGGGCGCGTCGGCGACGTCGTCCGATACATCGGGATCGGGTCTGTTCGGGGCAAACGGCACGCCGGGTGCATCCACGGCCGTGAATGGAGAAGCCGGCGCTGCTGTCGATGGTGATCGTGCCTTCTTGAAGGCGATGGGCGGACAGGGTGTGGAGGTGTCGGTCGCAACCGAGAACCGTCGCATCGATGCCTGGATACCGCAGGGCACGATGATCCGCGGAACGCTCGAAACAGCCATCAACTCCGATCTCGCCGGCATGGTGAAAGGGATTGTGCGCGAGGATGTCTATTCCTTCGACGGTCGGCGTATTCTCATTCCGGCCGGATCCTCGCTGATCGGCGAGTACAAGTCCGGCGTCCAAAGGGGGCAGGAGCGCATCCTGATTGTCTGGACGCGGATGATCCGCGGCGACGGCGTTTCCGTGCAGCTTGGCTCCTATGGCACCGATCGCCTCGGCCGCTCGGGCATGACAGGCATCGTCGACCGCAAGAACTGGGAGAGGTTCGGACCGCCGGCGCTGATGACGCTGATCGGCGGCGCTACGCAGTACATCGCGCAGCTTGGCCAGAAGGAAGATAGCTACATCACCATCGTCAACGACAATGGCAGCGTCACCCGCATTCCGCAGGACAATGGCGAGACATCGCAGGATCGGGCTCGCGAACTTGCTGCTGAGACCATCGCCTCGGGTATCCAGCAAATGGCCTCTACAGCATTTGAGGATTCCCGCAACATCCGCCCGACCATCCATATCGCGCAAGGGTCGGACATCAATGTCTTCGTGACGCGCGATCTCGATTTTGCCGGGCTCTATCCCGATCCGGTGCGCGAAGAGTATGAGCGGCTCCGTAAGGCGAAGTACGGAAAATGAATGCACGCCTTCAGATTTCCGCCGAACAGCACTTTCTGACCGAAGCCCTCGAACCGATCCGGTCATTCCTCGACGATCCCTCTGTCGTCGAAATCTCCTGCCAGCGTAGCAACGAGGTCTGGCTGGAGAAGATCGGGCAGCTCCGGATGGTGCGCTACGAGATCGACGGACTGGATCAGGAGGCGATCCGCCACATGGCGTCTCGCGCCGCCTCCTTCACCAAACAGACCATCAATGCCGAAAATCCACTTCTGTCGGCGACATTGACCGGCGGCGAGCGCGTCCAGTTCGTCCTCAATCCGACCTCGGCCACCGGTCACGCCTTCTCGATCCGCAAGCAGTTCATCCGACGGTTCGACCTCAACGATTATGAGGCGGCGGGCGCCTTCCGCTTTACCAAGGTAACCGGCGACGACTACATCGATGATGTCGATGTCGATCTCTCGCGGCTGTTGCGGGCCGGGAAAGCGCGAGCGTTTCTGGAACTGGCGGCGGCCAACCATCGAAGCATGCTGATTTCGGGTGGCACGTCGACGGGCAAGACGACCTTCCTCAATACTATGCTGACGGCAATCCCGAACCATGAGCGTTTCATCCTCATGCAAGACACGGCCGAGCTGGAGCCACGCCAGGAAAACGTCGTTTCGTTGCTGGTCTCGAAGGGCGGACAAGGGGAGGCGAGGGTGACAATGAGCGATCTGCTGGCGACAGCACTTCGCCTCCGGCCCGATCGTATCTTCATGGGCGAGTTGCGCGGCGATGAGGCGTTCGACTTCTTGAATGCCATCAACACCGGTCACCCCGGCTCGATGTCAACGATCCACGCCAACTCGCCGCACCATGCCTTCAATCGCCTGTCGACGCTGGTGCTCAACAGCAATGTCCGCATGGAGCGCGACGACATCATCCGCTATATCCGCTCGATCATCCCGATCGTAGTCCAGTTAAAGAAGAGCGATGCCGCCGGCGGTCGCGGCGTCAGCGAGATCTATTTTGCCGACGAGGTTGATGAACATGGCCAACGTGTACACGGACGGAGAGATTGATCGCCCGAAATGGACGGGCCTCCAGAAACTGTCATTTCTCACACTGCCTGTCGCGCTTTTGGGCGTCGTGCTGGTTTGGCTTGCCTTCTTCACCATGATCTACGACGCCTATGTCGTTTCCTTCGGTTCACTGTCGTATTTCGACTATGTGAGCCAGGTGCGGTTCACTGATGCCGCCCGCTACACCTGGTCGATCATCCATACGCGCAACACGGTCGGTTTGTCGCTTCTGGCATTCACACTTGCCTCACCGTTCCTGTTCTTCCTGATGTGCATCTGGATGCTCAAGGGTGGCAGGGCGCTGTCGCGCAAAATCCTTTATCTCCTGCATGTCCGCTCGATGTTCAGCCTGATTGCGATGACCGCGCTGATATTTGCCGCGGCCTGGGCTGGTGCTTTCATCTACGGCTTCGCCTTTTATCTCGTCGCCTCGAAGGCTGGCGAACATGCCGATATCGCCAGCTATTATGGTAGCCATCTCGCCGCCATGTATCAGGCGCCGTTCGGGACGACCGATGCAGCCGGTGGCTACCAGCGGCCATCCCGGCAGACGGTTCAAGCCACACTTGCGGGGCTCGCCGCAGCCGGCGCGCTAGTGGGGTTTCCGATCGGTGCAGCAATCCAGAAGCGCCAGCAGATGATCATGGGCAAGGCCCGCCTTGCCACCCTCAAGGATGCGGCTGACTTTCGCCTGCGCGACAAGCACGGGATCGTGCTCGGGCTCAAGCAAGGGCTTCTTCTGCGCAATGACGGCGACCAGCATGTGATGCTGATCGGCTCGCCGGGGCAGGGGAAATCACGCGGCTTTGTCATTCCCTCGATGATGAGTTTTGAGGGATCGCAGGTTGTGCTCGACATGAGCGGTGAGCTGTTCGAGCAAACCTCCGGTTTTCTGAGGGACAAGGGCTTTGAGACCTTCCTGCTGGCGCCGGGATCGAAATTCACCGACGGTTACAATCCGCTCGACCTGATCAGCACCGATCCGCACCAGCGGATCACCGATCTCCAGAAGCTGACACAGATGCTGCTGCCGGAACGATTGCGCTCGGATTCCTCCGACTTCTGGGAGGAAAGCGCCCGGATCCTGCTCACCGCCATGCTTGGCTTTGTTCTCGAATGCCCGGACACCCGCAAATCGCTCAGCGAACTGTATCGTATCCTCAACTCGATGTCCGACGAGCGCACAGCGATTGTCCAGCTGCTGGAGAACTACGAGAAAGTCCTGTCCGACCAGACCCGCATGCAGCTTACCAAGTTTGCCGGACGCCATGAGAAGCTGGGCGAGGGGATCGCAGCGGAGATCGTCGCGAAGCTGAACTTCCTCCAAAATCCCCTGGTCGAGGCACTGACGTCGATCACCACCATCCCGATCGACCGTATTCGTCGGCGCAAGATGGTGATCTACATCCAGGCCGACTGGAACGCCATTCAGATCTACGAGCGCCTGATCTCGATGTTCATCCAGCAAATGGCCGACAAGCTGGTCCAGATGGGTCCGCTGCCCAATGGCGAGCACGAAGTCATGATGATGCTTGACGAGTTCGGCAATGGCGGCCGCATCGACACGGTGCTGACGCTCGCGCCACTGATACGAAAGAACGGTGTGCGTTTCGTCTTCATTCTTCAGGACGGCGCCCAGTTGGAGCGATTGTACCAGCGATCGGGCCAGAAGATCCTGATGGGGGCGTCGACGATCAAGGTCTTCATGAACTTCCAGAACCAGGACGACGCGATGGCGGTCTCGTTGGCGGCCGGGAAGACGACGGAATGGGTCGAGCAATCGTCTTACTCCCATCGCCACGGTCGCCGTCAGCGCTCGATCTCGAAAGTGCCGGTCTCCGTCGATCTTCTTCCGGTCAACACGCTGATGATGATGAAGCCGGAAGAGGCGATCCTGCAGGTCACCGGCATGCCGGTGATGCGGATCATGAAACTGGACGCGGGCGGCGAACGGATGTTTGCGAAGGTGCGCAAGTTCAAAATGGTGCCGAAGCCCTGTATCAAGCCCGTTGAGTGGACGATCGCTGACAGTGACCGTTTCGAGTCCACCGCGCCGCCCTCTTCAGATGCGGCCTCGCCGGGCGATCGGTCAGGTGCCGAACCAGGAGCTGATATCGACCTTGTTGCGATCGAGCGTGTCCGCAAGCCCCAGGACCTGCGCTTCATCGTCAAGGAAGGCGTTCGTCACGTTTATATCTCCTCCCTCGATGAATTGCGTCGCCGGCTGGACCTGGATGAGACGCGGGCGGCAGGTGTCGCCGAAGAAGACCTTGGCGACGGGCAGCAGCCGTCGGGACGGAAGCCCGCGCAGGACGCGGTCGGCCGGAAAGCAAAGCGGGGCGAGGTGAAAGACGCGCACGCCAAGCTTTCTAGCGACATCGATCTCGATATCGATGAAGAAAAGCTTGGCCAGAACATCTATACGGGATCTCCGAAGAGACGGCGCAATCCTCAGGATGGCTCATCCGTTTCCGCAGGTGCTTTCCCCGACCAAACAACCGGTTCGCCCATTCTCAAACGCCAGGAAGTGAGAGAAGCATTCGGGGGCGATCTTCAAGCTTTGAATGATGCCGTCTTCCGGCAAGCCGGGAAAAGCGTCATTGAGCCGGAAGAGTTGAATGCGGACGTCGAACTCCTGATAGACACGCTTTCGGGTAGATTGGCGGAGGACAGTTCGAGAGTCTGGCTACGCGAGTTCGCTGGCGCGGCGCGGGATCCGTTGGGCGAAGATAACGCAAAGCCCGACACTGAGCCGAGCCGCGCATAGTCCAAGGCCAACCGTCAGGCGGAGCGTCATGCTGCATCATCCCACCTCCAAAACGGCTAAACCTTCGCGCTTTCACCCGGTCGCATAAATACAGTTTCTAATATGCGAATTAGGCGTTCTGGATTTCTTGATGCGCTTGCTCCTCTGGCTGTGAGACCCGCTCTGAAAGGCGCATCCGGCAACGATCATTGAGAAGCGTCTTAATTCCTGATTCACGGCCTGGGTGTAATGGTTACGAAATCGATCTGTAGTCGGCACTTTGAAAGTCCGGCAGTGCATGAAGCGTTGGAAGGAAGATCGAAATGTGTGGAATTGCTGGCTACCTGAACTCGCTGGAGACGCCGGCGGAGTCTGCGCTGCTTTCCCGCATGGCCGCAACGCTTGCGCATCGCGGCCCCGATGCGACGGGGATGTTCACCGCACCCGGCCTCGGCCTCGCCCATGCGCGGCTTTCCATCGTCGATATAGCGGGTGGCGCCCAGCCCATGAGCCTACCCGACGGCGGTCCCGTCATTTCTTTCAACGGCGAAATATTCAACCACATCGAATTGCGCGAAGACCTCATGCAGCGGGGACGATGTGTTCGCACCCATTCCGATACGGAAGTTATACTGCATCTCTACGAGCTTTATGGAGCTGATTGCGTCCAGCATCTCAACGGCGACTTCGCTTTCGCGCTGTGGGATCGGCGGCTAAAACGGCTGATGCTAGCCCGTGACCGGATCGGCGTGCGTCCGCTCTATTATGCAAGACGTAGCAATGGCCTGTTCTTCGGCTCGGAAATCAAGGCGCTGGTCGCGGTGCCGGGCATCGTGCCGGAGCCGGACCCGTTGGCGCTCGACCAGATTTTCACCCTCTGGTTTCCGCTCGCCCCCCGAACGTCCTTCAAGGACATTCTCGAACTACCGCCCGGCCATGTGCTGCTGGCGCAGGCGGGCCGTGAGGCGCACGTCTCGCGCTATTGGCAGCCCTCCTTTCCGGACGCCGACGAGGCGCGTGCGCCCTGCGACGAAGCCGCGGTAAAGGACGAACTCGCCGCGCTCCTGACCGACGCCGTGCGCATCCGCCTGCGCGCCGACCGGCCCTGCGGCGCCTATCTCAGCGGCGGCCTCGATTCCTCGCTGATAGCGGCGCTCGCGGCCAGGCAATCACCGGAGCCGTTGAGCACCTTCTCCGTCACCTTCGAGGCGGCGGATTTTGACGAGAGTGCAGCCCAACAAACAATGGCGGTGGCGCTCGGAACGCAACACAGCGCGCTGTGCTGCCCGTTCGATGCGATCGCCGCCCTGCTGCCGGAGGTGATCCGCCATGCTGAGCAGCCGCTGCCGCGCACTGGGCCTGTGCCGCTTTACATGCTGGCCGCCCATGTCCGAAAAAGCGGTGTGAAGGCCGTGCTGACCGGTGAGGGGGCCGACGAGGTCTTTGCGGGCTACGACATCTTCAAGGAAGCCAAGCTCCGGCGCTTCGCGCACCGTCAGCCCGGATCGCGCCGACGACCGCTTCTCTTCCAGCGGCTCTATCCCTATCTGCCGCGCCTCAGCCGCCAGTCGCCCGCCTATCTCTCGGCCTTTTTCTCGGCGACGTCCGACATGGCCGATCCGCTCTATTCGCACCAACCGCGTTTCCGCCTTGCGGCGGGAACGAAGGTGTTCTTCTCCCGCGCGCTTGGCGATGCGTTGAAGGGCTACGATGTGCTGGACGACCTGCGCAGCCGCCTGCCGGAAGCGTTCCATCGCTGGCACGCGCTGCACCAGGCACAATATCTGGAAATGACCGGCCTGCTGCCGGGCTATATCCTTTCCTCCCAGGGCGACCGGATGAGCATGGCGCACGGCGTCGAGGGGCGCTATCCGTTCCTCGATCCGCGTCTTGTCGATTTCGCCGCCCGCATTCCGCCGCGTCTCAAGCTGAAGGGGCTGACCGAAAAGCACAACCTGCGCGATATCGCCGCCGATCTTCTGCCCCCCGAAATCCGAAATCGCCCGAAGCAGCCCTATCGCGCGCCGGACGCGGCTCTGCTGCGGCCGTCCGGCCCGGTTCCGCAGGCGCTTTCGGAGGCGGCGATCCGGCGTGAGGGACTTTTCGATCCGGCTGCCACGGCTAGGCTTGTGCGCAAGCTCCAGTCCCAATCGTCGCCCGGCACCCGCGACGCTATGGCGCTGACCGGCATCTTGTCGACACAGCTTTGGCGTGAACAATTTCCGCATCCTTCCGGGGAGAAGGAAGCGCCGCTCAGGGAAATGGCAGGTCAATGATGAATCCCGTACTCTTGTCGTCCATTCGCGGCTTTATTGCCGACAACTTCCTCTTTCGCAGCGCTGACGAGGCGCCCGGCGATGACGAATCCCTGCTTGACAGCGGCATCGTCGATTCCACCGGCGTGCTGGAGATCATCGCCTTCCTTGAGCAAACGCACGGGGTAACGGTGGCCGACAGCGACATCGTGCCGGACAATCTCGACACCATCCGCCGTATCGCCGCCTATGTCGAGCGCAAGCAGGCGGCCTGAGAGTGAGGCCGGAAGATGCGGCTTGAGGATCATCTGCGCGTCTATGCCCGGCGGCTGCCGCAAAAGACGGCGCTGACGGCGAACGGCACAAAGCTTTCCGCCGCCGCTCTCGATGCGGCCAGTCACCGGCTTGCCGGCGCATTGCGCGATGCGGGCGTTCGGCCTGGTGATCGCGTCGTTCTTTTCCTCGACAACGGCGCAGAATATGTCGCTGGGCTGTTCGCCATCTGGAAGGCCGGGGCTGTCGCTTGTCCGCTGCATCCATCTACACGGGTAGCGAAACTCGGTGCGATCCTGGAAAACCTCGGTGCCGTGGCGTTGCTGACGCAGGCGAGGCTTTTGCCGGTGGCGCATGCCTCTATCGCCGCGTGCGGCCTGTCCGTCTCTCTTTTCGCCGCGGACCAGCAGGGAGATTCCCCTGGCGAGCCGCTCTTCCGCCTTGAGGCGGTGGCCGCGTGCGGGCCGCCGTCAGCACCGGCGGAGGTTCCGGCGGGGCTGGCGCTGATCCTCCACACGTCCGGCTCCACCGGCGCGCCGAAGGGCGTGATGCACACCCATGCGAGCCTCGGTGCGGCCTGCGTCGCGATCTGTGCCTATCTCGGTCTGACAGAGGACGATGGCGTCTTCAATGTGCTGCCGCTTTCCTTCGGCTACGGTCTGACGCAGGTGCTGATGGTGATGATGACGGGCACCACGCTGCATCTGGAGAAATCCTTTGCCTTTCCGGCTTTTGCGCTGCAACGGCTCGCGGAAAGCCGGGCGAGCGTTTTTCCGCTGGTTCCTTCTATCGCCTCGACGATTGTCGCGATGGATGGTCCTGTTCCCGGCTTCCTGCCGGACGTGCGCACCATCACCAGCGCCGCTGCCGCCATGCCGCCCACGGTCACGGACAAGCTGCAACGGCTCTTTCCCGCTGCGCGCCTGCATCTGATGTACGGCCAGACGGAATGCATCCGCGCCGTGACCTTGCCGCCGGAGGCTACCGCCACGCATCCGGTCTCCGTGGGCTTCGCCATTCCCGGCACGCAGGCCTTCGTGCTGGACGAGAGCGGCGAGGTCGCTCCGCCGGGCGCGGTGGGAGAACTGACGGTGCGCGGCCCGCATGTCATGGCCGGCTACTGGAACGACCCCGCGGCGAGCAACGCTAAGCTCAGAGATGTGGGGGGTGACGGCGTGCGCACGTTGCTGACCGGCGATCTCTTCACCGCCAGCGCCGACGGGTTCCTGACCTTCGTCTCGCGTTCCGACGATATCATCAAGTCGCGCGGCGAGAAGGTCAGCCCGCAGGAGGTGGAGCGGGCGCTCTATGCGATCGAGGGCGTACGAGACGCCGCCGTGGCCGGCGTGTCGGATGACTTTCTGGGTGAGGCGGTGAAGGCTTTCGTTGTGCTCGCTCCGGGCTCGGAACTGGGTCGGCGCGACATCCTGCTGCGGCTTTCGGAAACGCTTGAAGACTACATGCTGCCCAGGATCGTCGAATTCTGTGACGTCCTGCCAAAGACGGCGAGCGGAAAAGTGCGGGTAGAGCGGATGCCGTCGCCCAAAATGCAGGGAGAAATAGACGATGAGCTTTAGCGCGGAGGATCTGCGGCTGGATGCCGAGGTGGAAATTGCCCGCATCGGCGACTGGATGATGGAAACCTTGCGTACGCCGTTGCGCCGGCGCGGCGTCGTGGTCGGACTTTCGGGCGGCATCGACAGTTCGGTGACGGCGGCGCTGGCGGTCAGGGCGCTCGGGGCGGACCGGGTGTTCGGCCTGTTCATGCCGGAAGACGAATCCGATCCGCAGAGCCTGGCGCTGGGGCGGGAGCTGGCGCAAACGCTCGGTGTCGCCACTGTCGTCGAGACGATCGGCCCCATCCTTGCTGCCGCGGGTTGCTACGAGCGCCGGGACGCATTCATCCGCGAAATCCTGCCCGACTATGGCGAGGGCTGGCGCTGCAAGGTGGTTCTCGAATCGCCCTTTTCCGGGCGCGGGCTGGCGCTTTCGTGGCTGGTGGCCGCCGACCCCGCCGGGCGCGAGGTCAAGAAGCGCATGCCTGCTTCCGTCTATCTCGGCATGATCGCCGCCGCCAACATGAAGCAGCGCACCCGCAAGCAGCTCGAATACTACCACGCCGACCGGTTGAACTACGCCGTGGCGGGCACGCCGAACCGGCTGGAATATGATCAGGGCTTCTATGTCAAGAACGGCGACGGCGCCGCTGACCTGAAGCCGATCGCCCATCTTTACAAGACGCAGGTCTATCAATTGGCCGAGGCGCTCGGGGTTCCGGAGGCGATCCGTCGCCGCCCGCCGACGACCGATACGTGGTCGCTGCCGCAGACGCAGGACGAATATTATTTCTCGTTGCCGCATGGCCTGATGGATATTTGTCTCTATGCCCTGAACCACGGCAGGAGCGCGGCAGAAACCGCCGCCGCCACAGGCATGCAGACTGACGAGGTGGAGGCGGCGTGGCAGGCGATTGCGGCCAAGCGCCGGGTAGCTGTTTCGCTCGGCGCGCCGCCGCTGACCCTGCTTCCGGTCAGTTAAAACGGTTTCCGATCAGCGGCGACCAGGTTTCTCCCGCAAGGCCGGAAATCAGCGCCGCGCCACCGTCGAGCGCCCGGCGTATCTCCGCATCCTGGGTGTGGGCGACGGTGAAGCTGCGCCCGAGAAACAGCGCTTTGCGGCTGAGTAACGGCGCTGTCAGCCAGGGCTGGCCGCTGCCGCGGATGGCCGCGCAACCGGCATCATGGGCATGATGAAGCATATCGTCGAGGGTGGCATCCACGCGCTCCGGCCGGGCGAGCAGCTGGAGTGTCCAGGCGATTCCGCCGGGCCGTCCGTAATAGACATAGGCGCCGAGAGGGGAGCCATCCTTTTCATAGGCGACGCGCCGGACGATTTTCCCATAGAGCGGCTTTTCCGACGCCTGTCGGAGCAGCCAGCGGAGCGTTCCTTCATTCCAGTCCGGCTGCAACGTGTGGGCGGTCGCAAGGGTCAACAGCGCCTCAGCCAGTTCCGGTGCGTCCGCGTCGCGGAAGACGGGCGCTCTCGGATTCGCGGTCTGCAAGCGGAAAGGTTCGATCCGGGCAAGACGCGCGACCCCGTCCGCCAGCTTTCCGAAGGGCTTTAACAGCCTACCGGCTGGATGCACGTTCGCCGTGATTGCACCGACCGCCGCGCCGGGCCGCAGAAGCCGCAGCCAATTCAGGCTGTAGGCAGTCAGGGGGCCGTGGCCGAGGCCACGCCACATTCGCAGCGCGGTGGCGTTCGCCGTCTCGCTGATCGATACATCTTGCGGGCCGGAAAGGAAGGAGCGCAGCAGCCGCACACCTGCCAGCGGATTCTCACTCGGATGCTCCACCATCATTGAACCGGCGCAAGCCGCCCGAACGGGGCGGCCCTCAATGACCATCTTTACTGGAATGATGCCGATAAAGCCGCCAACCTTGCCGGTTTCATCCGCCAGCACTTGAGAAGTCAGTTCGTCGTCAGCGTGAGGATGGTTCAGAAACGTATCCGAAAGCGCAGCCTTGACCGCCGGCGAGGCCGCGGCGCTGCTGCGGAACGTCTTCTGGAAGAGACGGGCAACGTCGTCCAGGTCATCCTTGTGAAGAGCACGAATGATTTGCGGTTTAGATTTCAAGGGCCTGCCCAGATCGACGCATAACGACTTTGTATCGGTGAGAGCCTCCCAACCCATCGATTTTGAACTGCTCTTGTCCTGACCCCTACTACATCATACTGGATGCGCCAGCCGTGGTCGCATAACTTAAACCGAATGGTCTCCGGTAAACTCGGCACGGTCAGGGCGGCCTCATCCAGATCACCATAGCAAAAGGGACGAATGGATGGTTGTGATGTTTTCAATGTTGTACCTGGCCTAACTACGAACTTGCTCATGAAAATTTCAAGTAAATGTAGAGCCGTTATTGACCCTTCCGAAAGGTAAGACGTTCTGCGGCCCAGCCCTTTGCCAGCCTCCGATCTTCCTCCGGTATCGCGGAGAGGCAGATGAGCGCAACAATATAGGTCGTCGCACCCACCGGTATGGACAGTGTAAGGCCGATAAGATCGTTTTTCCACATGAGCAAGGCCCAAGCTGCGCTCGCGCAGAGCGCGGCGGAGAGAACGATCTTGAGCAGGGGCCATATCCGAACCGGGGTGTCGAGCGCAACGCGGCAATAGGCCAAATATATTATAGCGGTTACGGTTGAGGTCACACCCTTGACGAAGGCCGCGCCCATCGCTCCCCAGAGCGGAGTCACGACCAGAAGGGCGGCCATGCTCGCAACGCCTTCCCAGACGGACAGGTGCAGAACGACGCCGGTGCGCTCTCTGGCAAGCATCAACCGATAGGGAACCGTTGTCAGCACCTGGGCAAAGGCGAAGGCGACAAGAACGGCGCCTATTTCGCCAGCCGGGCGGAACGCCTCGCCGAACATGGCTGGCACCAGAACGGGCGCTATCGCGGCCCCCCCAAAGCATATCGGCGCGAGGAGAAGGGAGAGCCCCAAAAGGCTGCGCTGATAGGCGCAGATGAGGCCGGCAGAATCCTCTCTGTCCTGATAGGATGAAAAAAGCGGAACGAGAACGGCAGCAAGTGAGAAGGTCAGTTGCACGATCATGCTGGCCATCGTCGCGCCGGCGGCATATTGTCCAATCTCGGTGACGCCGAGATATGCGCCGATGACCGCCAGTTCAACACGGGAACTCAAGAGTGCCGCCAGTCCGCCGGACATCCAGTTGTTGCGCGCATAGGTATTGACGGCTGAGGGAACGCTGTAATCCGCCGGAGCGGCTTCGAATGCGAAGTAGCGTCGCAACCCCAGCGCCTGTGGCAGGTGGCGGACCATTTGGCCGAGGATCGCGCCCGCGGGGCCGAGGAAAACCGCGCCTACTGCGACGGAAACGGGCTGAATGAGGCAACCTGCGACGGTGTTCACGCTGGTCTGGCGGAAGTGACCCAGCCCTTGGGCGACACCGAGGGAAAGTGTTGAGTAGGCGTAGCACAGGAACAGCCCGGCCGTCGCCATCCAGACCCAGGCTGTTGCCGGACTTCCGGTTGAATATCGCCACATGGCGAAGCCGGCCATTACAGTTGCCAGTAGGCCGGTCGAGAGCGCGAACCGCCTTGTGAGCGCTCGTAGTAGCGCAATGCGTTCGCTATCACTCCCCTTCGCGGCAAAGCGGAGTAATGCCTGTGGAAGGCCGAGGTCGGAAACCAGGGTCGCGGCAGTCATGATCCACAGCGCGTAGGCAACGATCCCTGAGCCATTCACGCCAAGGACGCGGGCAACGATAATGCTACTGCCGAACCCGGCGATCAACGATGCCAACCCGGCGGCCGTGTTCATCATTGATGCGCCAAACATGATGCATGTTCCTGACCGGTACTGAATCCAAGACCTACTGCCAACTGTTTTGCCGTGAGCCGGCGCCCGTCAACCCGAGACGCCCGGAACAGGCATCCTGATCCGGAAAGATCGATTAAGGTCGGCCATGCGCAATGGCAGGATCATATTCCATGAATACCGATACAGACAGGAGTTTAAGATTGCGTATGCATCCTACGCCTTTGGGTTGCTTTTCGGCGCTCGGTTAAGATGTTGGTAAGTGCCATCCGCTACGTTTTGCCGGTCGGAAATGTAAGTCCGGTTAGTATGGTCATGTCCAATATCACGCTTCCATCAAATCAGAAAAACGGGCTCAGAGAAAAGGCGCTACACTTATTTTGGCGCTTGATATCTGGCTTGCCAGATAAAGCGTATATCATGCTAAAATACTGGTCTATGTCGGGACGATTCCCACGGCTCAATGCGCCTGAACTTTTTTCCGAAAAAATTCAGGCCCGCAAGCTTTATGACCGCAATCCGCTGTACCCAATTATGGTTGACAAGCACGCTGCCAAGGAATTGATCCGCGAGCGCGCCGGTTCGCAATATGTCATCCCGACGCAATGGGTAGGTCGCAACCTTTCCACCGTTGACTGGTCTAAGATCGAACTTCCCGTAGTCGTGAAGCCGACCCACGCATCAGGGTGCGGCGCCTTTCTTCGCGGCGCCGATGACATCAGGACGCTGATGGATGACGATCCCAGCGCCGAATGGATGGCTCTGGAGCACCACCGTTTCAACCGCGAATGGGCCTATGGCGAGTTCGTGCCACAAATCATTATTGAGACGATGCTGATCGATGATCACGAAGTCCCGGACGATTATCGCCTTTTTGTCTTCGATGGCAGGGTTGTCCTGATCGAGCTGCGGATTCGCCGGAATGGAATCGGGTATGAAGCTTATTTCGATCCCGACTGGAAACGTCTCGACATCGTGAGCAGTTACTATGTCAGCTTTCCCGGCGAGTTGTCGAAGCCGGAAAAACTGGAGGAAATGTGCAGCGTGGCAAAAAAAATCGCGAGCAATTGCGACTTCATGCGGGTGGACCTTTATCTGGCCGAAGGGCAGATTCACGTTGGCGAATTGACGCTTTATCCAGGCGGCGGGTTCAATGGGTGTGTGCCCGACGCGTTGGACAAACCGCTCGGCGCGCAATGGAAGCAGGATCTGTCGAAGGAGCACTGATACCGTTCTTTCGGACAGTGCATTGCTAGGGTTGGGCAGCAGTGTGAATTTTCTCTTCCTTTCCACGCATGCGTTTCTACCGACGACACGCAAGACAAGTGTGCACTTTGTCAGCCAGGCGCTTGCGGACCGCGGCCACGAAGTCGAGACGATCAGTGTTGGTTTCAGCCATCTGTCGTACTTCAAGAAACGGGCGATCTATAGCCAACTAGCCGCACAGCAGCGTAACCGTTTCGTGCAGACAGATCCGCGCTACCGTTCAGCCTGCTACCTGCCGCTCATTCACCCCTTCAGTTCTGGAAATACGCTACTCAATACGCTGACCGCGCCGTTCTTCAAGCTATATGGCACCCTTCTGCCACGGTTCATGCGGGAGGCCATCGTGAAGGCCGATGTGATCGCCATCGAATCCGGGACGGCCATCGTGTTCTTAGACGCGATCCGCAGAGCCAATCCAGGTGCGCGGATGGTCTACTTCGCCCGCGACCGGCTCGACACAGTGGGGGCGTCAGAATATCTGCAGCGGCTGGAACGACGAATTGTGCCGCTGTTTGACCGGATCGTCGTTCCCTCGTCCCACATGGCCGAGGGTTTCCGGGAAGCTGGCAAGGTCGTGATCATTCCGCAAGGCATCGACAAAAAGGGTTTCGATTCTTGTAAGGACTCGCCCTATCCGGTCGGGACCCGCAACGGCGTTGCCGTTGGCAACATGCTGTTCGACAGGAATGCCGTGATGGCCATGGCGACCCATGCACCTGATGTGAGTTTTCATCTTTTCGGCGAAGGGATTCCAGTCGATTTTCCACCGAATGTCCGGGTCTACGGCGAACGCGCCTTCAACGAGATCATTCCCTACATCAAGTTCGCTGATTTCGGGCTGGCCCCCTATAGACTGAAGGAGCGTGAGCTTTATCTCGTAGAATCGAGCCTGAAGCTTCAGCAATATTCCTATTGTGAGCTCCCGATCCTCGCTCCCGACCTGATGACGAATTCGCGTCCGAACATCGTGGGTTACGAACAGCGGCACGAAACGGACTGGGCTGGCAAGCTGAACAGAGCCGTAACAATGCTCCACCTTGCCGCTTGGAAGGAGGACATATTGTCGTGGGATGAGGTTGCCGCACGGTTCGAAACGGAAGTCAAAGGCTGAAATCGCGGCGTTAGGGGACAGATCGTGCTCATCCCATTCCGGATCCTGCTTGTCTTGTCGGGCCGAAATGCTATATGTAGGTAAATACCTACATGGAGGTGTCTATGAGCATCACGACACTGACCAGCCGCGAGCTGAACCATGACGTCAGCAACGCCAAGAAGGCCGCCAGAAATGGTCCCGTCATTATCACGGACCGTGGCAGACCGTCCCATGTCCTGATGACCTATGATGAGTTCGCCCGCCTTACCGGCAAGCGTCGGAGCCTTGTCGATGCGCTGGCCATGCCCGGCCTGTCGGATATCGACTTCGATCCGCCCCGCACCGAGATTGCGGCTCGCGGAGTGGATCTTTCTTGACATTTATCCTGGATACGAACGTCGTTTCCGAACTGCGCAAGATCGGTGACGGCAAGGCTGACTCCAATGTGGTGACGTGGATCACGGCGGAGGATGCGGCCAGCTTCTATATTTCCGCAATCACCATCCTTGAACTTGAGCACGGCATTCTCGGCGTTCAACGCCGGGACGCGGTACAGGGTGGCCGTTTGCGGTCGTGGCTCGACGATCATGTCCGCAAGGAATTCGCCGGTCGCATTCTATCGATTGATGACGCCATCGCGACACGTTGTGCACATCTTCACATACCGGATCGGCGAAACGAGGCCGACGCCCTGATTGCCGCGACCGGTCTGGTTCATAACATGGCAGTGGTGACGCGAAACCTCAGAGACTTCGAAGGAACTGGTGTCGTCGTGATCGACCCCTGGCAAGGCCGATACGCTTGATATGAATGTGAGGTTTCACTGATTGACAAACGGAATTGAGCACCGGTGCGACCTGACCGATGGCACCGCACAGCGAACGCTCTCAGACAGGCTCTGCGACGACGAAGGGCTCGACGCACAGTTTCCTCCCGCCGGAAGTGGGACGCGATACTGAAGCCAGGAAGTTGCCATCCACCCCGTTGACTTCACGCATGCCGCACCTTGTCGAGTACCCAGTCCTGGAGGCGCTTGGCCGTATGCTGTGCATTCGCTTCAGCAAGATCGTCGGGGACGATCCCGAATATCGGCCCAAGATGCTTCATGCGAGGCACGGTCTTGTTCTTGGCTTCGCGATACTCTTCGGTTTCCATACCAAAGGCCTCGATGATCAGCGTCGTGGGTCGGTGGTCCTTATAGCTCGCCTCCAGGACGAAATCTGGCCGGCAAGGTCCAAGCGGTGTTTCGGACGCAAAGAGCGGTTTGGTGATCTTGATGCGAAGATCAGGAACGCCTTCGAACAGGGATTCCTGAAGCCAGAACAGGAGATGGGAGACGTCCCTTTCGAAACCGGATTCCACCGGAAACAACGTGTCGCCATTATAGACCGGCTGGGCATAGGCTTGTACGGCGCGCACCGGCCCCTCGTCATCGTCGCCAAAGTCCACGTTCAGCAGGCTGACGAATGGGCCACGTTGTTTTGGATCGCCTCGCAACGGTTGTCTTACCTTTCCGAGCACGTCAATCGATCGTGAGGACGATGCCGGCATGATCTCTTGAGCCGATACGGACTTCGCAAACAGCAGCATGAAGCCCGTCCGGCGGAGCGTTCCGGGCCAATCCGGACGTGAGGTTTCGAGCAGACGTTGCCAGCGACTGTCGGTCTCCCAGTAATCGGCCGCCCAGGTCGATAGCAGTGCGTTGAGGGACCATGTTCTCAAGACCCGAAGGTCCCTGGCGGCTGCGCGCAGTCTCGAAAGCTGGTTTCGAAGCGTTAGATCGGGATTATCCTGTAGCGGTTGGACGACGTTCGTCCCGGCGTCGTCGAGCAGCCTCCACAGGATGCCACCGAGTCTGGACGGTCGGTCGTTCCGTTCCGTCGAACGGGAGATGTCGTCGTCTGCGGCGTCGGCCAAACGGTCGGGAATGGCCGGCAATGCATCGATGTAGCTCCGATCGGATTTTCGAACCGGTCGAATGTGGTAGCTGCGATCGACAAGTGCCGGCGAGGTGTCCTTGTCAACGTGAAACGGACAGGTGCTCGCATGGTTCGGCCGCTCTTCGTGCCGGAGGGGATCCTCGTCCTTCGACGTCAATCGTCGCAGCGTATAGGTGTGCTCCTGCCGGATCGGGGCGAGCAGTGGCTGCGGCCGACCGGCGAGGCAATCGCACTCGATCCAGCCGTTCATCACCTTGGCTTGCCTGATGACTGCGAGAGCCATCGCCTTCTCCGCGTTGGAAGCAGCATTGCCATACCAGGCTCGTAGCGCGGCGGCGTCTTCCCAGGTAAGCTCTGCCAGACTGTGAGTGGGGCTATTCCGGACGACTATACGCATGCGGTATGCGAGCATTTGGGGTCTCGGCTTTGCCCCTGTCCGATGGCCCGATCAACTCCCCTTGCATGGGTGGATCGTGCCGGTGTAGGAAGCGTAACAAGCTTGTGAACTGCCCGGTTTAGAACATGAGCGACGATTGGTTTACGCTTGGGCGTGTGGGCTCGCGGTCGATGTCGGGTGACGGATGAGCAAAATGGTTTCAGGGATTTTTTTAACTCGCCCAGATCGCGCGCTTGGCTGTTGCCTTGCCAGCATGTCCGTCTGTCGCTGCGTAGGCCTGATCGGGTCTGGGGATGGCGGTCGATGCCTCGTGTAAAACGCCAGCCCCCGGTCGAGGCCGTTGACATTTCGACACTCGATTCCCTGACGTTCCAGGAGAGGCTTGCCATCGGCCTCGGACGGTTGAAGTCCGAGCGCAAATTGACGAACCGGGATCTGGCCGAGCAGCTCGGCGTGCATGAGGCATATATATCGCAGGTGATGCGGGCCATGCGGGACGTCAAGTTGTCGACCCTCGACAAGATGCAGCGTGAGTGGAATGTCCTCATTGAGGATTTGCTCAAGATCACCGAAGCCGACCTCCCTCGGGTAGCGGTCTGGAAAGCCCGCCGCAAGAAACAGAAATCTGCCGAGACAGACCAGTAGCGCTAGTGGTTCAGGTTGAACCAGAACCTCTCTTTCCCCCCGTCCTCGTTTGGAATATCGAAATAGTAGGGATCCGCGCGCCGCGGGCGCGGAGTTGCGACCTGCTGGATGCAGCTTTCGCCATCCCGATTGCTGTTGAAGTAGTGGCCGGAGGTTCCGCAGACATTGACCGTTTTGACGCACTGGTCGGGTTCGCCTCGCCAATTATTGTCGCCGCCTGACGATGAGTAGCCGACAGTCGTTCCCACGGGGCAATCCTCGTAGGTTTCGTGGCCCGGCTTTCCGGATTTTGCTTCATGGCAAACCGGCCAGGAGAAGCCGGGTTTGGACATGGCGGTGATGAGTTTCCGCATGGGCGGAACGCAATAGGGGACGCCATGCCAGGATGGGTTTTTCGATGCTGCACACAGCAGAACCCGACATCCCCATTCGGCGTCCTGTGCCTTTGCTGGCACCCCCGCAAACGTGCCTATCAAGCCTGCGGCCAAGAACATGATCGCTTTCACCGTCCGTCTCCTTTAGGGGGCTATTGGATCTGCACCCAGGTGCCGTCGATTTTCGCAAAGGACAGGGTGCCGGGCTGCGTCGTCCCCGCGAAGGAACCGCTTGTTGTTGTGATGATGCCGGTACAGGTGACACCGGGTGCGTTCTGACGGGGTTTGCACTCCGAGATGCGGATTGTGCGGCCCGATTTGGCGATCGCGGCACTCGCTTGACTGTCGTCGGGAAAGTCAAACGCCGGCTGCCGTTGAAGCTCACTCTCAAGCCGCGCGACCTCCTGTTCAAGCTCCGCTATCCTGTCGGCCCGTTCAAACGCGTTGATCGTGTACCCGCCGGCAGATCCCACGACGAAAGCAATGCCGGCGGCGACAAGCGATCCGTAGTCGAGCTTCTTCATCGGCAACCTCAATATCCTTCGATCCCGAGGCGCTTCAGGATAGCGATCGGATTGGTTTCGCACTCCGATTTCCATTCGCGATGCTTGGCGCAGGCGTAGGCGTATTGGCTAAGGTCGGCCGAAGACAGGTCTGTAAGCCTGTTGCCAACCGCCTTCCATTGCTGCACGTCTGCCGGATCACAACCAGCACCGCCCGCACCGCAAAAGTCCGGATCGCGTTGCTCGATCTGGGTTTGGGTGGCCCCGTCCTGCGCGCCGGCGGCAACCGGAGAAACAGCCAGTAGAATGGCAATAATGGTCGAAGTTTCGAAAGGGCGTTTCATTTAACCTCCGTGCACCTGCGTGAACGACAGTGCTTTGTCGGGAGTGACGGGCAGGGGCAGAGGAAGCCCCTCTTCGGTGGCTGGCGCGCCACCATCGGACTGCTCACCAGGCTCTGGCGATGCTTTGTAGAGCCAGGGAGGAGACAGGTCCGGCGACGACCAGATGCCGAAACCAAGCCCTCTCGCCCTCCTCTCAATATCGAAATAGGCAGGGACTTGGGGTTCATTACGATAGTTGAAGGCGTAGCCGATCCCTTCCGCGATTGCCGTCGCTGCCAGATTTGTCTCACCAACAAAACAATGCGCGATCAGGTTCTTGTTGGTGTCACGACCGATAGGCGCGCAGTTGACGTCCTGACCGAGCGTTTGAAGGATCATCCAGGCACGCGAGACCTGACCGACAGGCCATGTCACACTTTCGGTCGTTGCGTTCTGCGCCAGCCTGGGGGCTTCATATCCAGCCAGACGGATGAGCTGACGCGTTTTGACGAACTTGAATGTGGTGCCATCGATGACCTGAACCTTGCCATATATCTGACGCGGAACGTCTGTGGGGCGGGCTTGCGCCAGCGTCCCCGTCGGGATGAGGGCGAGGACAATTAACGTGATGGTGGCAAGCTTCATCGCGACACTCCGGCCTGTTGCATCAGCACAGAGACGGGGTGCGGCATATCGGAATAGTCCCAGAGACCCGCGCGCGCGGTGCGGGCGCTTTCCTCAGCGACCCTATATCCGGGAACAATCACCTGGCCGGTGCTGTCGACGGCCGCAAATCCCCATCCTTGCGCGATAACGTAGGTCGCAAGATCATACCGGTGCTCGCCTGCCGTCGTCTGGCATGCGACCACCACATTGTTCTGGTCAACCATCTGAATGGTGGCGCAGACCGGCTTTGTGTCCCTGACCAACGCCTGCATCATGATTACGTTGAGTTCACCGCAGTCGCGCGAGGTCCCCGGAGATACGGCAACGGTGGTCCCGCGCAGGCATGCCTGTAGACCATAGAGCCGATGCCGTCGCCCGTTTGAGACCCAGCTATCGCCAGTCTCGAACTGCGCATGCGTTGGGAATGGTGTGAATGCGGAAGATGGCGGAAGCGCCGCGTCTTCCGTGGGAGGAGCGTCAGCTTGCGATGCCTGAACGGGAACGACCGGCAGCCTGGAAGGCTGCATTTGCGTTAACTCTCCACCGGTGAGCATCGGCATTATGACGAAGCCTGCGTAGAAGCCGGAGACTGCGATCGTGGAAATAAGCATCAAAGTTCCGATCCGCATCAGTGCATTGTCGGATTGGCGCGGTAACGCTCACCGTAGGGATGGAGGAAATGGGCGCTGGCCCAGATACCGGCTTTCGTTCCTCGCGCGCCTTGTTCCGCCCGAGCATATTCCGGGAAGATGGGCTGGCCAGTTCGATCACGGAAAGCAAACGCCACTCCTTTGCTGATCAGCACTTCAGAGAGCGATCGCACCGTGTCTCCGTCCATGAAAAAGCATTCCGCATACCGAACCGTCGGCTGGCCTGGGGTCCGCCCGAGCTCATGACAAGGAATTGCAGGTCCGTCGACATCCTGTATCTCGCCGATGGTCGCCGTCATCGCGGCCAGCGAGATCATGGCACAAGTCGCCATGACACCCGAGAATTCGAGTGGCTCGGTCGAAAGGCAGCCTTGCACGCCGGCGAGTTTGATGATCGTTCCATCCGCTGCGAGAAATGCGCTGCCGCTCAAGGCTGCTTCCGGGCTGACACTCTGGAGATCAAGCCGTGTGGCGATCGAAGCTGTATCAAGTGGTTTCGGTGATGCCGGGACCAGGTCTCGCCCCTGAACATAGGCCTGCTGGTAGTAGCTGACGAACCCGGCATCAGTATCCGCCCACGCCGTCTCGGGTAACGAGATCAAAGCACCCAAAAGGCCATAAATGAGGTGGCGAGAAGATCGCCATGCGCCATTTTTCATGTTCGCATCCGTCGCCTGTTGACTTTTTTGAACATGCACGAAATTGTACTGGAGTGCAAGTATGGAAACGCTGCGAAGATTGAGATAAGGTTGGTCCGGTCCTCAATTTGCATGTGGAGACAAGATGATGGCGATGTATCGGAAGGCGCTGATAGCCTTCACTGTTCCATTCCGTGCCCTGTTGCTCCTGCTTCAGATTGCGTGCTTTTTGCTGCTGTCAGCGGCGTGCATCCTGGTCGCGGCCTTCGTCGGCTACTTGATCGTACTGACGTTTTCCTATGCGTTTCTGCCGCTGGAAACGACGGAGAACCTTTGGCAATGGGCAGCCGATCTCTACGCTCAATCCCCATGGTTCAAGGCCGCGACAATCACCTCATTCCTGCTGCTCGTCCTGCCGATCCTTCGCTTCTGGCCGGCAAGGGATCCGATTGCCGAGGCGGCTCATGAGCGGGAGATGGTACGCTTCAATGACGAGCTCATCGCAGCCAGACGCCGTGGGCTGCGGTGAGTGCGCCATCCTGTTCTGCGCCGGGGCGAGAAGCTTCAAATAGAGATGGAGATTGAGGAGCCTCATGACAGTCAAACCTCTTTCGCTCGCAATTTCGACCTTCAAGGGCGGGGCCGGCAAATCGACCCTTAATGTCAATCTCGCTGCGGAATTCGCGCAACAGGGGCACAGGACCCTTCTGATCGATTGCGACGAGCAGGAATCGTCAACGCGCTGGTACAATGTCTCTATGAAGCGGGGACTGTTGCCGACTGACGGGACATTGTTGCATCTACGCGTAGCGCCCGGAGACAGGTTTCGTGAGCGCCTCGACAATGCCCCCGACGCCGACATCCGAATCTACGATGTCGGTGGTTACGTGCATCAGCGCGCGATCGAGGTCTACCACGAGTGCGATGCGATCCTCATTCCAGTCATCCCCGAGCCGACGGCTGCCACATCAGCCATCAAGGTGGCCACGATCCTGACGGAAATCGGCCGGAAGCGGGACAGGGGACCTATCCCTTATGCCGCGATCTGGAACTACGTGGACATGATTGCCCTCAAACACAATCGATCCCTTCCCGAGGTCCACGCCATCCTGACGAGCGGCCGGATTCCGATGGTCGAGACAGTCATCCGCAAGAGCAACCATTTCAGCGATGTCGGCGCCGGTTATGGTTCCCTCTACTCCAAACTTGCAGGCATCGAAAAGAATCCGTCGCTGACGCCGTCGGCCAAGCGGCGGGCCTCGGAAAGCGTGCTCGATGCGATTGATCTGGTGAAAAGGATCAACAACGAGTTCATTGCGCTATTACAGGCGGAGGTCGCCTAAACGATGTCAAGGGAAAGAACGCCTGCCGGAAACATTCTCGCCCTTGCCCGATCCCGTGAAGAGCAGGTTAAGGACGTGGAGGAGGCCGCGACATCGTATATGCCGACGACCATCGACCTCGACACGCTCATGCCCGATGGTGATGCACAACGAGAGGAAACAGCGTCTTCTGAGGCCGATGTGCCTAAGGCCCACACGCCAGCCAGGCAAGAACGCAAGGGGCGACCTGTGGCGCCGACGCTCGCCAAGGCGACTGGCGTGCCCAGCAAACGAAAACGGATATCGCTCTATCTCGAAGACGGCGTGTTGACGAAGATTTTCCGGGTTTCGCTGGAGAACCATGAGCAACTGTCGTCGGCGACGCACAGGCTCATCCTGGAGGCGCTGAAGGCGAGGGGGCTGTAGATCGCATGCGACAGCCGCCCATCATGTTTCGTCTACCGGATAACGTCCTGAGGAATGTCGACGCTCTCGCCGGGCGGCTCGACGTCTCCGTCAACATCGTCGCCAAGCTGATCGTCACCAGGGAGATCATGCACATTCCCGCAATGCTCGAGGAACATGATCGGCAAATGGCAAACATGCACCAGTTTCTCCGCGAACTTGCCTGGCGCAATGAGGCGTTTCTAGCGCGAGAGGTCGGACTTGCCGAGGGAACGAGGTTGATTGCACAGAAGCTGGACGAAGTGATGGGGGCGATCGACGCTGTCCGCGATGCTGCCTTTGTTCGGCCGTCATCTTACATTGTCGAACTCATCAGGAAACACGATGAACGAGGTCTCCAGAAATCCCTCGAAGTCTAGACCTGAAGGTCGGCGACTGCCGAGTTATCTCGATTTGATCGAAGACGATCTTCGCCGACGTGGTGGTGGCGGCGGGGGAGGAAAACGACCGCCGGCTGCCCAGGGCAAACGACCGTCGACCAAGCATGCCGGCGCGGCCTCGGCGATCAGCCGGGCCGCGGGCAACAATGCTGTGGTGGTCAAGGTCCTGTCCTATGGTGCCGGTGCTGGTTCCGCCCATAACGTGCTTGCCTACCAGAGCAAGGAAGAAAAGGCTCAGGATCAGGACGGTCGCGAAGTATCGGATCTGAACGAAGCGGTGCGTTCATGGGAAAGGGATTTCGGCAACCGAAAGGGAAGTAGCGACGTGCTGCGTCTGACCTATGAGCTTGAAAAAACCGATCGGGAAAGCGTAGGTCGCGCGCTTGCTTCGCTCGCCGCCGACGGTTTCCATGAAACCGGCGACACCAGCCGGACCTACGCTTTCAGTGTGAGCGATGGAGTGAGCGGCCAGACAAGAGTGCATTTCGCACTCGTTATTGCTCATGAGAAGAAGGACAGGTCGGACCGAAGCACCGGCAATCGCATTCCAGGAGAACTCGATGTGGCGCATGCGATCGATGCACGCCTGGATCAAGCTTTCCGGAAAGAAGGGCTCATACCGATCTCGCGATACCCGGCCGAGTTTTCGTCAGGCCCGAAAGGGCTAACGGCGACGCTGCATGCCATACAGCGCAAGGGCGCGGAGGTAACGCTTTCGACCACGACGCATATCGAGGAGCGCCCTGGCAGGAGCGGACGTTATCTCCATGGCGCTGAGCGGCGCGAAATCACCACTGCTGATCACAAGCAGCTGACGGCAGAAGGGAAAGTCGTTGGCGCTCTGATGCAGACCCGACAGCCGCGGGATTTCATGCACCTGTTGCTGTCAGGACCGGCAAATGTCGATCGCGAAAAGCTTATTGACGCTGGCCGTGATTTCCTGAGAGAGCAATTTTCAGGGCACCGCTATGCCTATGCAGTCCACAATCGCAACGATCTCGACAAGCATCCACACATGCATGTGATTGTCGCCCTGCATAACTCCAATGGCAAAATGCTCAATCCGAACATCCGCGATTTTACCGAATGGCGGCTCCGTTTCGCCGACAAGGCTCGTGAACGTGGCATCCCGATCGATCGTCAAAAGCGCCTCGAGCGGGCCGGCCCGCCTCCGGTGAAGCGCTGGGAATGGGAGATGTTCCGGCGGATGGGAGCCACGGCCCCGAGCAACGTCGTCGACAAAGTCCTGGCGAAGATTCGAGATACACCGACTTCTCCCAGATTGGGGTCGGAACAAGAGCAGTCCGAAATCGTACGCTAAGGTCGAACGAAACCGGAACGATGCCGTAGATCCGATGTGCAACATCCGATCTCTGTGGATTGCCACCGACATGCGCCAATTTTGATTTCTCTGTCCGGCCCGACTCGACAACGCTTCGAGCAGATTGCTCATCAATGGAGTCGGGCGATGGCAAAGCGCAAGCTTCTTAAAGATCAAGATCGCCGGAAGCTTGTCGACATACCAGTCGACGAGGATAACCTAATCCGACACTATTCGTTGTCATTGGCGGATCGCCTGGAGATTGAACTGCGGAGACGTAATCACAATCGGCTCGGCTTCGCCATCCAGCTATGTCTAATGCGATACCCGGGTCGAGTGCTTGGAGCAGAAGAAACTCCGCCTCGCGCCATGCTGAAGTATGTTGCTGATCAGATCGGCGCCGCTCCAGACGAATTTGCCCTCTATGCACGCCGCGAAGAAACCCGTCGGGATCATATGGCGCGGCTAATGGTGTATCTGGATACGAGAAGCGCGACGCTGCAAGATCGCCGCGCCGCGCTATTGGCGGCAATTCAAGCGGCGACCTTGTCCGACGACGGTGCTGCGATAGCCAGTTCGACTGTCGCCGCGTTTCGCGAACGCGGCGCTCTTCTGCCGGCGATCGACACGATCGAACGCATCGGCCTTGCCGGCCGTGCCATAGCCCGGCGGCGAGCAGAAAGAACCCTGATTGAAGACATCCCACTCGATAGGCTTCAATCACTGGATAGGCTGTTAGAGGTTGACCCGTCGATCGGCCAGACCCGCTTTCATTGGCTGCGTTCGGCACCAGAAGCGCCGGCCGCGTCGAACCTCGTCGGGCTGACCGAGCGGATAGCCTTTCTGCGGCGGCTGGAGATCGATCCGGAACTGCAGGCGCGCGTGTCATCCGGACGGTGGGACCAGATGATCCGGGAGGGCAACGCAACGCCGGCTTGGCTTGCCAACGACTTCAACGCCAGCCGTCGCCACGCTCTGATCGTGGCCCAAGTCATCAAGCTTTGCCAGAAGCTCACGGACGATGCGGTGACGATGTTCATCAAGCTGATGGGTAAATTGTTCTCGCAAGCCAACAATCGAAAGAAGCAGCGACAGATGGACTGCAGGGCGAATACCGCCAAAGCGCTGCGCATGTTTCTAGATACGATCACCGCACTACAGTCCGCCAACGACCATGGTCGGAACGCATTGGATGTTCTCGACCAAAAAGTCGGTTGGGACCGGTTGCTTCGGATGAAGCCTGAGCTTGAGTCGATGGTCGACGACAACGAGGCACCGCCGTTGACCGTGGCAGCCGAACAATACGCGACCGTCCACAAATACATTGGTGCATTTCTTCAGGCCTTCACGTTTCGCTCGGCGCATCGCCACGACCCGCTTCTGGCGGCAATTGCGCTGCTGAAACGGCTTTATGCCGAGAAGCGGCGGACACTCCCTGATCGCGTGCCGCTCACCCATCTCAGCCAAACTGATCGACGGCTTATCTTCGAACAAGGGAAACCTGATCGCCGTCTCTACGAGATCGCCACGCTAGCGGCTTTGCGAGACCGGCTTAGATCTGCGGACATTTGGGTCGACGGCAGCCGATCTTTCCGGCCGATTGACGAGCATCTGATGCCGCGGTCGACATTCATCACGATGAAGGAAGAAGATCGTCTCGGTTTGGGGGTCCAAGGCGACGGCGCGCAGTGGCTTGCTGAAGCGTGCCAGATGCTCGAGTTCAACCTGCAGCGTCTTGCGCACAGAGCACGATCCGGAAAGCTCGAAGGAGTTCGTCTTGAGGCCGGAACGTTGATCGTCACACCAACCGTCGGCGAAGTCCCCGTGGCAGCAGAGGAACTGAATGCCGAGATCAGCGATATGTATCCGTTGGTCGAGGTTCCCGACTTGTTAAGGGAAGTGCATGAATGGACCGGCTTTGCGGATCACTTCACGCATGTTCGTACCGGCGACATCCCGAAAAATGTCTCTGCCATGCTCGCTGGTGTACTGGCCGATGCGACGAACCTCGGCCCAAAGCGAATGGCGGGCGCATCCAAGGGGATCAGCGCTCACCAGATTGGGTGGATGCGCACATTCCATGCCCGATCGGAGACCTACCGCGCGGCGCAAGCGTGCATCACCGATGTCCACACCCAGCATCCGCATTCCCGCCTTTGGGGCAATGGCACAACGTCATCGTCAGATGGCCAATTTTTTCGTGCGAGTGACCGAGCCGCAAAGCGCGGCGACATCAATTTGCACTACGGCAGCGAACCCGGGACGAAATTCTATAGCCATCTATCAGATCAGTACGGCTACTTCGGCATTTTGCCCATCAGTCCGACCGAAAGCGAGGCGGCCTATGTGCTCGATGGGCTCTTCGACCAGGACACGGTGCTCGACATTCAGGAACACTTTACCGACACGGGCGGTGCCAGTGATCATATCTTCGGGCTGTTCGCCTTGATCGGAAAGCGGTTCTCACCGCGACTGCGCAATCTCAAAGACCGGAAGTTCCACACGTTCGAGAGGAGCGATGCATATCCAACCCTGTCGAACCATATCGGGGCGCCGATCAACACCGCCCTGATTCTCGACCATTGGGACGATCTGCTGCATCTCGCGGCGTCGATCACGACGCGGTCCGTGGTACCGTCTACGATCCTGAAGAAGCTGTCCGCATCTCCGAAGCAAAGCCATCTCGCGAGGGCGCTCCGCGAACTCGGCCGTATCGAAAGGTCGCTCTTCATGATCGAATGGTACTCAAGTCCGGCATTGCGGCGGAGATGCCAAGCCGGTCTCAACAGGGGAGAGGCCGCCCATAAGCTGAAACGCGCTGTGTTCTTCCACGAGCGAGGCGAGATCCGTGACCGGTCGTTCGAAAGCCAAGCTTTCCGCGCCTCGGGGCTCAATCTCGTCGTCAGTGCGATCGTGCACTGGAATACGGTTTATCTTGATCGCGCGGTCACACAGCTGAAACGAGCGGGGCGAGACATTCCTAATACTCTATTGAAACACATATCGCCGCTCAGTTGGGAACATATCAACCTTACCGGCATCTACACATGGGATGCCGAACATCAGATGCCGAACGGATTTCGATCGCTCCGCTTTCCGGCTAGGCTAAGGAACGCCGCGTAAGTTCTCATTCCGTTCGTCCTTAGCGTACGATTTCGGACTGCTCTTGTTCTGACCCCATCTCGGTTTCGGCCTGCAGCCAGTGATCGACATCATGTCCGCTCGGGCAGCCTTCGCGAACCCATATTTCGTAGGCCCGCAGTTCGACCTTGACGCGAACGGGCGACCCGCTTTCGGGGGGAAATTCAGACATGCTCATGCTCCGGCGTTACGTTGTGATGCTGCTATGCGCCGCGATAATGAGCACGTCCGAAAATCGGATCATTGATGGAGGTTAAAGATTGTAGTCGCGCGTGAACGTTTCAATGACGGGCGAAAACCGAGCGGCCCGAGTTTCCAAACAACACCACATCGTAAGCATCCTTCTGTCCGCCCATTTCCATGCCAGGCGATCCAGCCGGCATGCCTGCCACCGCCAACCCCACCCCTGCCGGCCGTTCGGCCAACAGCCGCTGGATGTCGGCTGCCGGCACGTGTCCTTCGATGACGAAGCCGTCGATCGTTGCGGTGTGGCAGGACTGCAGGTCGCTCGGCACTCCGGCCTGCGCTTTCACCACATCGAGATCTTCGCGAATGGTTTCGCGAACCACGAAGCCGGCGCTGCGGACATGGTCGATCCAGGCAGCACAACATCCGCAGCTCGCCGAACGCGCGACTTCCATTTCCGGTAGGCGCGCTTGTGCGAAAGCTCCTCCAACTGAGAGCGCTGCGGCGGCGCCCGCAGCGGCCAGTACAATCATATTTCGGCGGGTGACGATCATTTTTAATCTCCTTGGTGACTTCGGGCCTTGATGGCCGGTTTCACATGTCCTTTGGAATATTCGAGCGCGGTCGGAGCCGGCTGAGCGAAAGCCGACTGCGCCGCGCTTGCTTGCGGCGCAGCCATGGAGATCAGGCGGATACGCTGAACTCGGTCATCATGCCGGTCTGAAGATGCGGCATGTGGTGGCAATGCAGCATCCAGCGGGCCGCTTCGCCCGCATCCAGCGCGATCGTGACCATGCCCATCGGAGGCACGTGGACAGTGTCGCGGCGTGCGCCTTCGATGCGCTTGCCGTTGACGTCCACGACCTGGAAAACATGGCCATGCAGATGCATGGGATGCGCCATCATCGACATGTTGTGGAACATGATCTCGACCCGTTCTCCCGACTTGGCGACGAGCGGCTTGTGCTCGCCCCAGGTCTTGCCGTCGATGGTCCAAACATAAGGATCCATCGATCCCCCGAGCATGACCATGTGGGTCTTTTGCGCGCGGCGAGCAGGCAGGCTGTCAAATGCGCGCAACTTCAGCTCCTGCGACAGGTTCACGTCAAAAGCAGGCGCATCCGCTTCTGCGCGTCCCGGAATCTTCTCGATCGCCGCACCGGATGTGGCGAGGATCAGTCCCGTGCGCTCCTTAGCCCCCTCGCGCAAGGCCAGCACCGGCCATGCGCCCTCTCCGGAAAGGTCGAGCTCGAGATCCAGGCGCTGGCCCATGGCGATGCCGAAACGGTTGCCGTCGAGAGGCTGGACAGCATGACCGTCGACGGCCACGAGTCTGGCGGGAAGCCCCCCCGTGTCGATCCAGAAGACGGTGGCCGCGGCGCCGTTGATAACGCGCAGCTTCACCCTGCCGCCTTTTTCCACCCGGACGACGTCCGGGTCGGACAAGGTGCGGTCGTTGGTCAGATAAGCGTCCCAGTCATAGTCGTTCAGGTCCATGGCCATGCCCTGCATCGAGGACATGTCCATCTGCATCGAGCCGCCCATATTCATACCGGAATGGTCCATGGCAGCGGGGGCCGAGCCGCCCATCGCATTCATGTCATGGCCGCCACCCTCGCCCCCGGTGATCTCCTTCATGATTTCTTCCGGTGACTTGAACGAAAAGTCGTGCAGGAACATGACGACTTCCTGGCGATCCGCCTTCAAGTCGTCAGCGCTGCGCACGATCAGCGGCGCGGCCAAGAGATTCATCTCCTGCAATGGGATATGCGCGTGCATCCAGTAGGTGCCGGCGGCCGGCTCATAGTCGTAGGAGCGAGTTTCGCCGGGCTGCAGCATCGGCCGCGGCAGGTCGGGGACACCATCCTGCTCGTTGGGCGGGACTTGGCCGTGCCAGTGGATGAGCGTGGAAGCGTCCAGCTTGTTGGTCAGGTCGACGCGGAAGCGCTCGCCTGGATTCAGGAACAGGCCTTGGCCATTCGGGCCTTCAAGACCCAGAACGGTAGCAGCGCGTCCGTCGATGTCCAAAACGCGCGTCGCTGCGCTCAGCGATAGCGCCGTCTGGGCAAAAGCGAAGCGCGGGAGAGTTGCTGCGGACAAGGTTGCAGCGCTTGCGGCGAGAAAGCCGCGTCTTGAGATAAGTGTCATTTCGGTCTCCTGGGAGGATTTTGCTCCCTCTGAATTCAGTTCGGCATGCGCAATGGCAGCCAGTTGTCTTCAGGAAAGACAGTTGTCAGGAGGGCGTTCGGTTCGTTGAGGGCCCAGACCGTCGAGGAACAGAGTTTCCAAGACCGCTCGTATGGGTGCGAGGGGGACGCTGTTGTTTGCGGTCTTTTCTGGCGTGAACAAGGTCACCATGCCGGCACAAACGAACGAGCAGAGCGCATCGCTGGTTTTACAGTCCTGATATTTCTCGCATGAGCTGCCGGCAGTCTTTGCCATGGAATGCTGAGAGACGTGTTTCGACTCCATGACTTGCGTTTCCGCCGCCATGCGTGCGCCGTGGGCCGAAGCCAAGACGGCCACCCCAACGGAAGAGAAAATCAGCAGCAAGGCGAAGAGAAGCCGGTGCATCTCGTCAATTGTTCCTAAAAGCAGTCAATTGTCACAGGCCCTTTCCCTCCACGTCTTCAAAAGCGTTCCTCACCGAACAATTTGCAAAACTGCCGTCACTTATCACGTATGAGCGATGACGGCAGTTGCTATCGCGCCGAAAAGGCTATTTGCCGCGCTCAGCCAGCCACTTCTTCATAAGCGCAATCTCGCCCTCCTGCGCGGTAATCACCTCTTCAGCGAGCTTGCGCACCTCGGCATCCTTGCCGTATTCCAGCACGACTTTTGCCATGTCGATTGCGCCCTGGTGGTGCGGGATCATGCCGCGCATGAAGTCGACATCGGGATCGCCGGTATAGTCGACCATCATGTCCTTCATCATGGCGTCCATTGCCTCACTGTAGGCCTTCGTCGACGGACTGTCCGACATCGACTGCATTCCGGACATGTCATGGCCCGCCATTGGGTCGTTGGTGTTTATCTGGCTCTGTGCGATGGCGAGGCCCGCGCTGATGGCAAGTGCGCCTGCGATGAAGATCGGGGTGAGTTTGTTCATGATTGTACTCCTGTTCAAGTCTTGGTGGCTGGATAGCCAGCCTCTTCGAGAACCTGCCGCACAGCCGCGGGCGTCGCGGCGGTCTCGACCTTGACCGAGCGAAGCGCAGGATTGGTTTCGACATTTGCGCTCGGATCGACCGACTGGATCGCCTTCGTGACAGATCTCGCGCAACCGCCGCAGGTCATGTTTTCGATTCTGAGGTCCATGAGAATTCTCCTTGGTTCGATCTCATAGCAATCAAGGTGGGGCTTCCAACGGTGGTAAGGTCAAGTGGGGCGGCACGAAATTTTCTTCTTGACCTTACCATTGTTGGAAGGACGATATGTGTGTCCGAACTCGAATTTTGACCGAGAAAGGAGGCGGCTATGAATGCCCCTGTTCGAGCTGCGGACATCAGCAATGCAGCAATTTCCCTGCCTATCGAGGGCATGACCTGCGCATCCTGCGTTGGTCGCGTAGAAAGAGCCCTGAAGGCGGTTCCAGGCGTATCCGACGCGGTCGTCAACCTCGCAACCGAAAAGGCCAGCATTAAGATCAGCCCGGAAGTCGATCGCGCCATCCTCATCAAGGCCGTCGAGGATGTCGGCTACAGTGTCCCTGCCAGTTTCGTCACGACTTCCGCCGCTGCCTCGCTTGAGGTGGCGATCGAGGGCATGACCTGCGCGTCCTGCGTGGGCCGCGTCGAAAAGGCGCTGAAGAGCGTTCCTGGCGTCACCAACGCCGTCGTCAATCTCGCGACCGAGAAGGCGACCATCCAGGGCTCGGCCGCCGCCGCAGCCCTCGTAGCGGCTATCGAGAACGCAGGCTATGATGCCAAGCTGATCGCCGGTTCCAGCGCGGCAAGCGGACAGGCAGAAGCGGACGAACGCGCCGAGAAGAAGGATGTCGAACGCCGCGAACTGACACGCGACTTCACCATCGCCGCAGTTCTGACAGCGCCCGTGTTCATCCTGGAGATGGGATCGCACCTGATTCCCGGCGCTCACGAGCTGATCGCGTCCACCATCGGCATGCAGAACAGCTGGTATCTCCAGTTCGTGTTGACGACGCTGGTGCTGTTCGTGCCCGGCATTCGGTTCTACGATAAGGGGCTTCCCGCTCTGTGGCGTATGGCCCCCGACATGAACTCGCTCGTCGCAGTCGGTTCGCTGGCTGCCTACGGGTATTCGCTGGTGGCGACTTTCGCACCCGGTTTCCTGCCGGCGGGAACGGTGAACGTCTATTTCGAGGCGGCAGCCGTTATCGTCACCCTGATCCTGCTCGGCAGGCTGCTTGAGGCACGCGCCAAGGGACGCACATCCGAGGCGATCAAGCGGCTGGTCGGCTTGCAGGCCAAGATGGCTCGCGTGCGCAGGGACGGAAAGACCGTAGAGCTGCCGATCGACGCTGTGCTGTCGGGCGACATTGTCGAGGTCCGACCTGGCGAGCGCGTCCCGGTAGATGGCGAGGTCGTCGAAGGCGAGAGCTATGTCGACGAGTCGATGATTACGGGCGAGCCGATCCCGGTCTCCAAGACAAACGGCAGCGAGGTCGTAGCCGGCACCGTAAACCAGAAGGGCGCCTTCGCGATCCGTGCAACGGCCGTCGGCGGCAACACGGTGCTGTCGCAGATCATCCGCATGGTCGAGGAAGCGCAGGGCTCGAAGTTGCCGATCCAGGCAATCGTCGACAAGGTCACGATGTATTTCGTGCCGGCCGTCTTCGCGGTTGCCGCGCTGACATTCGCCGCGTGGTTCTGGTTTGGCCCGTCTCCTGCCCTCACCTTCGCGCTGGTCAATGCCGTCGCCGTGCTGATCATCGCCTGCCCGTGCGCCATGGGCTTGGCGACGCCAACCTCGATCATGGTTGGCACCGGCCGCGGCGCCGAGTTGGGTGTGCTCTTCCGCAAGGGCGAAGCGCTGCAACTGCTGAAGGACGCCAAGGTTGTTGCGCTTGACAAGACCGGCACGCTGACTGCAGGCAAGCCGGCCCTGACCGACCTCGAGCTGGCCGCCGGTTTCGAGAGGACGTATGTGCTGGGCCTCGTGGCAGCGGTGGAGTCCAAGTCCGAGCACCCGATCGCCCGCGCGATTGTGGAAGCCGCGGACGAAGAAGGCATTTCTATTCCCTCCATCTCGGACTTCGAATCGGTGACCGGCTTTGGCGTCAAGGCCCTGGTCGACGACACGCGCGTCGAGATCGGCGCTGATCGCTACATGACCGAGCTCGGCCATGACATCTCGGCGTTTACCGAGGTCGCCGAACGTCTAGGCAATGAAGGCAAGTCGCCGCTCTATGCCGCGATCGAGGGTAAGCTGGCGGCGATCATCGCGGTCGCCGACCCGATCAAGGACACGACGCCGGCTGCGATCAAGGCGTTGCACGGTCTCGGCCTCAAGGTCGCGATGATCACCGGCGACAACAAGCGCACGGCCCAGGCCATCGCCGCGCGACTGGGCATCGACGAGGTCGTCGCCGAAGTGCTGCCGGACGGCAAGGTTGATGCGGTCCGCCGCCTCAAGGCGGAGCACGGCAAGGTCGCCTTCGTCGGTGACGGCATCAACGACGCCCCGGCGCTGGCCGAGGCGGATGTGGGCTTGTCCATCGGCACTGGCACGGACATCGCCATCGAGGCGGCGGACGTGGTGCTGATGTCGGGCAGCCTGCAGGGCGTGCCGAACGCCATCGCGCTGTCCAAAGCGACGATCGGCAACATCCGGCAGAACCTGTTCTGGGCGTTCGCCTACAACACGGCGCTCGTTCCGGTTGCCGCCGGTGTGCTCTACCCGGCCTATGGCATCCTGCTGTCGCCGGTCTTCGCTGCCGGCGCCATGGCACTTTCGAGCGTCTTCGTGCTCGGCAATGCGCTCCGGCTCAAGACCTTCAAGGTCCCAGGCTGATAAAACGGGCGGCCGATCCTATATCTGGGTTGGCTGCCCCTTAAGAACGGGAGAGATCAAATGAATATCGGACAGGCGTCCAAAGCATCCGGCGTGTCGGCCAAGATGATCCGTTACTACGAACAAACCGGCTTGATTCCCAAGGCTGACCGCTGGGAGTCCGGATATAGGGACTATTCGGACACGGACGTGCACATGCTGCGCTTCATCCGCCGTTCGCGAGACCTTGGATTCTCGGTGGCGGAGATCGGCGACCTTCTCGGTCTATGGCGTGACGAAACGCGGCAGAGTGCAGAGGTCAAACGCCTTGCGCAGGAACATATCGACGAGTTGGAGAGGAAGATCGCGGATCTGCAAGACATGTCCCACACACTTCAGATGCTGGTGAATGCTTGCCATGGCGATCATCGCCCTCATTGCCCAATCCTTCAGCGTCTTGAAACCGATCAAGAGGATGAGGATTTGTCGGTTCAGCCGCGCAAAGGCGCGATTGCCGGTGTGGCCCATTGAGTCAGACGTTCTTCCACTCTCTCGGGCAACACTTCCTAGACTTCTTCGCTTGGTTCATGACCCTTGCGTTTTGACTTGAGTGCAAGGGTCATTACGAGCAGACCAGCCAACATAGCGACGATCGGCGTGAAGCCTATCGTCAGGAATGCAGCGGTCGTGATGACCCTGCCAAGGATCCTGATCCATTCCGGAAAACATTGGTCCAGGTGATAGGCGAGAATTATTTCCGCGCCGATGAGCACCCACGCCTGTAACACGAAAAACCAGAACAGGGTGGTGAACACGCGAGGACGTCGACGGCTGCGAAGCTCGATGCCATAAAAAATCGCGACGACGACAAATGAGCCGACGACAAAAGCCATCATTGTCCCTCGATGTAAGCGTGCCAGCGGGAGGGCATAATTAATTTATCAAGAGCGGTAACGGAACCATAGCGCCAATCCGAGTTACATACCCATACGGGGTATAGGTAGCGATATGTGCGATAAAAACTCTAAACAAATAATCGCTTCGTTGAACCGGATCTCCGGCCAGGTTCGCGGGGTTGGCCAGATGGTCGATGACAAGCGTTACTGCATCGACATCCTGCACCAGATTCATGCGGTGAAAGCGGCGCTGTCCAAGGTCGAGACCGAAATCCTCAAGTCCCACGCAGCCTGTTGTGTGGAAGAGGCGATTTTATCGGGAGATCCAGCCCGTCAGCGGCAGAAATTCAACGAGTTGGTCGAGGTGTTCGCGAAAGCGAAACTTTAGACACGAAGGGATCAAAGGATGGCAACTCATTCAGCAAAACGTGCCGAACTTCATCGGATGGTGACGGCCGAGCATACGTGTCCGTACGGCCTGAAGGCCTTCGACCTTCTCAAACGCGAGGGCTACGAGGTCGACGACCACAAGCTCACGACCCGGGAAGAGATCGACGCTTTCAAAGCCACACATGACGTGAAGACCACACCACAGACCTTTATCGGTGGCAAGCGGATCGGCGGCTATGACGATCTTGTCACCTTCTTCGGCGGCGAAGTCAAGGACAAGGATGCGGTGACGTACACGCCGGTGATCGCCCTTTTTGCAATGTCGGCCCTTATGGCCCTTGCGACCAGCTGGGCAGCATTCGGGACCATCGTGCCGGTACAGACGGCTGAATGGTTCATCGCCATCGCGATGTGTTTGCTTGCCCTCCAAAAACTGAAGGATGTGGAGGGCTTCGCCACCATGTTTCTGAATTACGACCTGCTGGCGCAGCGCTGGGTTCGGTACGCCTACATCTATCCCTTCGCCGAAGCGCTGGCTGGCATTCTGATGATCTCCGGCGCTCTGATGTGGCTATCAATCTCTGTGGCGCTCTTCATTGGCGGCGTCGGAGCCATCTCGGTCTTCAAGGCGGTTTATATCGACAAGCGCGAACTCAAATGCGCCTGCGTCGGCGGCGACAGCAATGTGCCGCTGGGCTTCGTCTCCCTTACCGAAAACCTCATGATGGTCGCAATGGCGCTCTGGATGCTGTTCAAGCCCATGGCCGCTGGCCAGATGCTCATGTGAACGTCGTCAAACAAACAGCAGACGGAGAATACTCAATGACAAATGATCACGCCGCTCATGGCCGCAATAGCAAGTCCGGGCACGGCTCGCACGGGCATTCCTACCTGATGTTCTGGCTGAACATGGTCCTCGGCCTCATCGTCATGTACGTCGTGATGTTCTCGATGATCGACGGTTGGGCCGACTTCAGAAACAATCTCAACATGTTCTACATGGCTGTGACCATGTGGGCGCCGATGGGTATCTTCATGCTGGCCACGATGCCAGAGATGTACCCCAAGCGCAGTCTCAATCTGGCCATGTACGTTCTTTTTGCGGCGCTGACTCTAGGGTCGTTCTGGGCAACCCGGGCGCAGGCGCTGATTGATGACCGCCAATTTGTGGAAAGCATGATCCCTCACCATTCCGGGGCGATCCTGATGTGCCGCGAGGCTAACCTTACCGATCCTGAACTCGTTACCCTGTGCGGAGAAATCACCAAGGCGCAACGCGAGGAGATCCAGCAGATGGAGGCCATCCGCAATCGACTGAACTGAGTTTGGCCTGCGGGCCTGCGATCCGACGATTGCGGGCCCTTCGAAAGCTTCGGCGAACGACATATCAATCCCGGATCAGTATCTCAAATTCCACTGCGGCAGCCGATGGCTTTCGCTCTTTGTGACGGAGCATGGTGAATTGGCGCGTCATCAGCGTTATGTCGGATCTGATGAGTTCGCCCGATGCAACGAGAGGCGCCACGACCAGTTCAGAAAGCGCAGTGGCACATCCGCTGTCTCGAACGGCGCTAAGCACCGCTTCATTGGTGGGGAGCGTGGCCATGATTGGGAGCGCTGCGATATCGATCCCGATTTTTCCGACGGCTGTCTCGAACTCCGCTCTGGTGCCCGAACCCCGTTCGCGCATAATCCAGTTAAAGCTCGATAGGCGGTCACGCGTGATATCGGCAGAGGCGACCCCCGACTTAGCCGAGATGACGATCACCAGTCCATCGACGTGCATGATCTTGCCGATCAAGGCCGCCTCGTCCACCGCCCCCTCAACGAAACCGAGCTCGGCACGTCCCGACATGACGGCCTGCGCGACGCTCGCCGTGTTACCGACGCGGAAATCGACCGAAACCCCGGGATAGCGAGTGGAAAAACGTAAGAGCCTGGTGGGAAGCCAATAGTTAGCGATCGTTTGACTCGCCTCGATATCGAGAGTGCCGGTCCGAAGCCCCGCAAGGTTGCCGAGAAGCGCCTCCGCGTTTTTCGCGGAGGCAAGAATGAGCCTCGCTTCCGGCAAGAACGATCGGCCGGCCCTTGTCAGCTCAATACGCCGGCCGACCCGATCGAACAATGGAACGCCATATCGGTCTTCCAACGTTTTGATAGCCGAACTGACCGCCGACGGGGTAAGCCAAAGCGCTTCAGCGCCTCTGGTCAAGTGCTCGCGTTCGGCGACTGCGACAAAGATAGCGAGTTGTTCCAAGGTCATTCGTTCGTTCCAATCGAATGATTCATCAGATATTATCCGATAGAACAGAATGAATGAGATTTCTATTCTCCCCGAAAAGGAGAATGGAAATGCCAGTTGGTGCGTTTGTGAGAGAAGTTTTTCCTGGCTTGGCGCTGGCTGGGGTTGTCGCAGGCGTTGCAGGCGCCGTCGAATGGATCGAAATCGACCAGGCAGGATATGCCTATGTCGACGGCCTCGTGGCCGCGATTCTGGCGGGCACTTTGCTGCGCACGGGATTCGGATTGAAACCGCGCTTTGGTCCGGGCGTCACGTTCGCTGCCAAGACCATCCTGGAAATCGCGATCGTGCTTCTTGGTGGGACCGTCAGCACAGCGGCAATTTTTTCATTGGGCGTGCCGCTGATCGTGACGGTACTCGCCGTCGTCATGCTGGCTCTGGTCGTCAGTTATGGGGTCGGGCGCTTGGTCGGGCTCAATCAAAAGCTCGCCCTGCTCGTTGCGTGCGGCAACTCAATCTGCGGCAATTCCGCCATCATGGCCGCGGCCCCTGTCATCGACGCCCGGTCCGAGGACGTCGCTTCTTCCATCGGGTTCACGGCGGTGCTCGGGATGGTGGTCATTCTGCTCCTGCCAATCACCGTCTACTTGTTCGGCCTGAGCGAATGGCAATATGGCGTCGTGGCGGGTCTTAGTGTCTATGCGGTCCCCCAGGTCGTTGCCGCAGCTGCACCGATCGGGCCTCTCAGCGCTCAGATCGGAACGATCGTTAAACTGGTGCGGGTCCTCATGCTTGGCCCGCTCGTCCTGGCAATTGGTCTCCGCTACGGACAGCAGGGACAGGCACGGCTTCCGGTCACCCAGTTTGTACCGTGGTTCATTTTGGGCTTCGGCATTCTCCTAGCCGCTCGATCGTCGGGACTTTTGCCCGATGCCCTCGTCGGAATCCTGCAGCAGGCGTCATTTACGCTGACCCTCGTCGCGATGGCGGGCCTCGGGCTTTCCGTTGATTTGCGCTCGGTGCTCGCCTCCGGAGGCAGGGTGCTTACGGCCGGCGTGGTGTCGATCCTGTGTCTGGTCGCCCTCGCGATCCTGGCGGCTCGATTGGTAGCGATCACTTGAAGCGGCGGACGCCAGGTTAGCAGAACACGATTTACCAGCGGTGTGGCCAGACCGAGTTCCGCCGGCGAGGTGAAAATCATCAGTGTAACGACTTTCGAGACGTCGCGCGTGACCAAGTACACGCCGATCAGGAAGATCAGTACGACCGGGATCAACCAGCTCGCCACGCGATCCGCAAGCTTCTGAACGGGCGCTTGAACCGCTTCCGCATCTTCGACCAGAGCAATGATACGTGAGAAGATTGTGTCGCCGCCGACATTGTCCGTCCGGACATCGATCGCACCGGCTTCGACGATCGTCCCGGCGAAGACCTGTGCGCCTTCGATTTTGTCCTGAGGGATGCTCTCGCCAGTGATCGGCGCCTGGTTTACGGCGGCGCTACCGCCAACCACCACACCGTCGACAGGGATCTTCTCGCCTGTGCGCACGAGTACGACCTGACCGGCCGCGACCTCTGCTATGGGTACGATCCGCTCCTTGCCGTTCTCGCGGAGCAGTGCGGTTTGTGGGACCGAGCCGATCAGCGCCTTGATTGATGCCCGTGCTCGGTCGGTGTTCAATTCGGCGATAAACTCAGCGATCAGGATGATGACCATCAGCACAGCGCCCGCAACCGTCTCGCCACCGAAGACCGCGACGAGCGTCGCGATCGTGACGAAAATCTCAGTGCCGACTTTGCGTTCGGTGAAAAGGTCGGTCAGGCCGGTTTTGACCAGCGGATAGAGACCGATGGCGACCGCAGCCCAAAGCGCGTAGAGCGGAATGAGTTGTTGCCAGTACAGGAATGCGACCACCCCCGTCAGCACGATGCGCCCGACTTCAATCCAACGCTCATGCGTCATGAGACTCAGGACCCCGGTGCCTTTGGCCTCGGCGGGCAGGTTTGTGGCGGTGTCGATTGTAGTCATTCCGGTCGCCTTCATCTCATCTGTTGCGACGGCTGAGCCGAATTATTAGCGAGGCCCCGCTTCAGCGAAACGCCTTGCTAGAAACGAGAGCATTTCCCCGCCTACGATCTTTCAGTCACCGTCATCGTGCTCGTGACGATGGTCAGGATCTGCATGTCCATGAGAGTGGGAATGCCGAACCCTGCCGTGGCTGTGTTCGTGCTCATGGAAGACGATCTCCAGGCAGCGTCCGAAAGCGTCAGCAATCCGGCACAACGTAGTGAGGCTTGGCACATGATCGCCCCGTTCGAGACGGGAGATCATCGACTCGGTCATTTGGACACGTTGGGCAAATTGCTTTTGCGTCTCGCCGGTATGCTTGCGCAGTTCGAATAGCCTGCGTGCGCACTGCGCGGCGATCGCCGCACTGTCATTGAGATTTGCTCCCGGCAGGGAGTTCCGGTGTGGTTGTTGCATTGACCGGACTTAGCAAAATTGCTAAGTCCGGTCAATGCAACAGTAGCTAGGTTTTATGACTTTGCCCTGTGTTGGGTATCTAGGGAGCTGGGGGTTGAGGTGCGCTGGTATGTCCGGGATCGCCGCTCTGTGAGACCGTGTCCCAGCGTAAAGTTTTGATGACCTGTTCCGGTCGACGGCTCACAGGGCCAGCGGCGTGGACTGGGATCGCTGCAAGTATAACCTAAATGGGCAGCCCGGGGCTGCCCATAGGTCTCGTCTGAGGTGGATGCACGAGAACGGCGATCCCGCCTGTAATACAAGGCGATCAGGCTGCAGCCGGCTGGTCCTGCACGGGATAACCGGCTTCCGACAGGACTGCCCGGAGATCGGCTTCCGCCGCCGACGATTGAACGCGAACTTCGCGCTTTGGCGGATCGGTTTCGATCTTGGCGCCCGCATCGACGCTCTGCAGCGCCTTGGTTACCGACTTAGCGCATCCACCGCATGTCATGTTTGGAACATTGAAGAGATACATGGGAGCCTCCTTTGTTGTCGCTCCCAATACAAGTGGGGCTTTCCACCGTTGTAAGGTCAAGGCTTGCGAGCAGGTAATTTTTTGGGCTTGACCTTGCCACGGTTGGAACCCGCAGTTTGACATTCTGAGAAAGTAAACGAGCCTGCGAGTGGATTGCTCGCATGCGATAGGAGGAATTTGCCGATGTCGGGGCATTCGCACCAGCACAACAAAGACGAACACGGATCGCATCACCATGCGACACACGGTCCGGCGACCGTGAAGGACCCTGTGTGCGGAATGGACGTCGATCCGACGAAGACCGAGCATCACGCGCAATATGATGGAAAGCTGTTCCATTTCTGCTCAGCGAAGTGCAAGGGCAAGTTCGAGACCGATCCTGCGGCATACACCGCCTCCCAAGACGGGCACGCCATGGGCGCCGCCAAGCCAGTACCCGAGGGAACGATCTACACCTGCCCGATGCATCCGCAAATCCGGCAGCCGGCGCCCGGCAACTGCCCCATCTGCGGCATGGCGCTCGAGCCAGAAATGCCAACGCTGGAGACCGGCCTGAGCGAGGAATATCTCGATATGCGCCGCCGCTTCTGGATCGGCCTTGTTCTGACGATCCCGGTTTTCCTGCTGGAGATGGGCGGCCATCTGGTCGATCTGCATATGTGGCTCAGCCCGCAGACTTCCAACTGGCTGCAACTCGTGCTTGCCACACCTGTCGTGCTTTGGGCCGGATGGCCTTTTTTCCAGCGCGGCTGGCAATCGGTACTGACCCGTCACCTCAACATGTTCACGCTGATCGCCATGGGCACCGGGGTGGCGTGGCTTTACAGCGTCGTTGCGACCACAGTGCCGGGTATCTTCCCGGATACGTTCAAGATGATGGGCGGCGCGGTCGCCGTGTATTTCGAGGCGGCGGCCGTCATCACCGTGTTGGTATTGCTGGGGCAGGTTCTGGAGCTGCGTGCCCGCGAACAAACAGGCGGCGCCATCCGTGCGCTGCTCGATCTCGCCCCTAAGGTCGCGCGCCGCGTCAAGTCCGACGGTACGGATGAGGATATCGAGCTCGACACCGTCATGGTCGGCGACCGCCTTCGAGTGCGCCCGGGCGAAAAGGTACCGGTCGACGGCACATTGGTCGAGGGACGCAGTTCCGTCGACGAATCCATGATCACCGGCGAATCCATGCCCGTCACCAAGGCGGCCGGATCGAAGGTGATCGGCGGCACGATGAACCAGACGGGTGGCTTCGTCATGGAGGCCGGCAAGGTCGGCCGGGATACCATGCTCTCACAGATCGTGCGGATGGTGGCGGATGCGCAGCGCTCCCGCGCGCCCATCCAGCGGCTGGCCGATGACGTCTCGGGGTGGTTCGTCCCCGCCGTCATCGTCATCGCCGTCATCGCCTTCATCGCCTGGTACCTTTTCGGGCCAGAACCACGCTTTGCCCACGCGCTCGTCGCCGCGGTCGCGGTCCTGATCATTGCCTGCCCCTGCGCGCTCGGCCTGGCGACGCCGATGTCGATCATGGTCGGCGTCGGCCGCGGCGCGGGCCTCGGCGTGCTCATCAAGAACGCCGAGGCACTGGAACGCTTCGAGAAGGTCGATACGCTGGTGGTGGACAAGACCGGCACGCTGACAGAAGGACGCCCGAAGGTCACCGCCATCGTTGCGGCGACAGGCCAAGACGAAGCGGAACTGCTGCGTCTCGCAGCGACGCTCGAGCGCTCCAGCCAGCATCCGCTCGGCGATGCGATCGTCAACGCGGCGCAGGAGCGCGGCCTGACCCTCGGCGATGTCCAGGACTTCGAGAGCCCGACCGGCAAGGGTGTCACCGGCACGGTCGATGCTCGCAAGCTGATCATCGGCAACCAGCGCATCATGTCGGAGGCGGGCATCAACGTCTCTGAACTGGCCGCGGAAGCGGACAAACTACGCAATGATGGAGCCACTGTGGTCTTCATGGCTATGGACGGATCACCGGCCGCCCTGTTCGCTATCGCCGACCCGATCAAGGCGTCGACGCCGACTGCGGTGAAGGCGCTGATTGACCAGGGCATTCGTGTGGTCATGCTGACAGGCGACAACAAGACCACCGCCGAGGCCGTTGCACGCAAGCTCGGCATCCCGGATGTCGAAGCGGAGGTCCTGCCCGAGGACAAGGGCGCGATCGTCGCGAGGCTGCGCAAGCAAGGCCGGATCGTCGCGATGGCCGGCGATGGCGTCAACGACGCTCCCGCGCTCGCAGCCGCCGATGTCGGCATCGCGATGGGCACGGGCACCGATGTCGCCATTGAAAGCGCCGGCGTGACGCTGCTGAAGGGTGATCTGCAAGGGATCGTCCGCGCCCAGCAGCTCAGCCGCGCGACCATGGGCAACATCCGGCAAAACCTGTTCTTCGCCTTCATCTACAATGCCGCCGGCGTTCCGGTGGCGGCGGGGATCCTCTATCCTTGGTTCGGCATCCTGCTGTCGCCGGTCATCGCCGCGGCGGCCATGGCCCTCTCTTCGGTCAGTGTTATCGGCAACTCGTTGCGGCTGAGAAGCACGAAACTGTAGGCGACACGGGCCAGCGGCGTAGAAGCGGCGCGTCTTATGGAGCGTCTATCGCCAGTCCTCGAGATACCTGGCGGCGAGCTTCGGCACGTGGCCGCCATAGGCCTCGCCAACGAGGATCTCCGGTGTCAGGCGGTGCGCAGACAGAGTGGCGCGCGCTTGCCTGTACGCCGAGACGAGAGCCGTGTCGTCGCCCTTGACACCCCATATCGGCGTTTCGCCAAGCTGGATCAGCATGGCGCCGCTGGCGACTTTCGAGACGTGGGCGAGCGGAATTGCCGCGAGCTGCATCGCGGCGTTTTCGTCAAGGACGCCTCGCGTCACGAGTGTCTTGAAGCCGAGATCGGGGATCGGCCGCTCGTCTTCCGAAAAGGAGGTGGCGAAGCCGCGGTTCTCGGGCCTGACCGTGAAACGGCCCATATCCTCGCCCGACAGGCCGAGCCCGCAGACCGCCTGTCCGCGCACCGCCATTGCATGCAGCGCGGGATCGCGATTGACCCAGCTGCCCATTTCCGTGGCCAATCCATAGCCCTGCACGGCGTAGAGCACCGGCATCTCCTCGATATGCCGCCACAGGACGGTGTCCACCTGCTCCCAGTCGAACTGAGGGGGTAAGGCCAGGTCGAGGGTGATCTCCGTGACGCCGGCATTCAGTTTCCCGGCCGGCGTCTCGGCGGCGAGCCCGTGATGGTCGAGCCGGTCGTAGAATTCTGCGTGGAACGTTTCGTACGGGAGGCTCTCACGCGCAGCCGCCTCCAGCTTCTCCCAATGGGCGGATGTCAGCTTGACGCGTGGGAACTTGCCGGCCTTGACCATGATGCGGCCGGTACGCAATAGGGTGCCGAAATGCCCATGCAGGTCTCGCAGTAAGGCCGTGAGACCTGCAGGCACACGCCCGTCCGCCTCGCGCTCGATACTCGCGAACAGTCGATAGGCTGGCGGCAGAATTATGTGGTCGTCGATTTCGATGGCCGCGACCGGGCAGGGAACGGCATTGGGCGGGGGCTCCCAGGAGAGACCTTCCAGTACCTTGTCCCCGGCAAAGGTCTGCCTACCGTCCTGGGCCTTTTCGCTTCGCGGCAGGCGACCGGCTGGATCGGGCAGGATTTTGAAACGGTCCGCATCCTTCGTCAGGCGCTTACCCGAACGGTGATAGACGGCCGCACCGTCGGCGGCGAAGGCGTCGTTCAGCGCGATGAAGTTTTGTGGATCGACGCTGGGCAGCGCAACGATATGGTCGATAGAGGGAAATTGCTGGTGCTTGACGAAGGCATAGCCCTGCCTTTGGTCGATGGCGAAGAATTCCCCGATCATGCGGAATGCCGTCGGATCGATGCCGTCGATCGGTGTGCCGCTCCTGTCGGCGAGAGGCTTTCCGTAAAGGCGGACCGTGTTGCCATCATGGAAAAGCCATTGCGAGTAACGGCTGACGCTGGCGCCGATCTGCCGTGCTGTCCATGGTGCCTCGCGGAACGGACCGATATGAGGCATCGCGTAGATTGCGTCGCGAACGCGTTGGACTGCGTCGTCGAAATCGAACGCCCCACCCTCTTCGCGCGCTTGGGATATGAACGGACGCGGATCGAAAGGCGCAATATCGAAGCTGGTCTCCCTCTCCATCAGGTCGACGAAGAAGTTTCTCTGCCATTCATGACCTTCGTCGGAGCCCGGTAGCACCGTCGGATGTCGTGCCTCGGTGTGGATGCTGGCGTAGAAATGATTGGCAGCCTGCCACTGTTCCTGTGTCCAGGGCCGCAGGGCATCTCCGACCAATGCGTCTTCCACCCCCGCCATGCAGAATACGCAGGCCGCATGCCAATGTGTCCAGGACATTTCCGGCATTTGCGGGAATGTGACGTCGTCCTCGAATTCCAAGATTTCTCCTCCGCTTCCATTGCCTGATTCTGGTGGAAATAGCTGTCAACGACAACAGTTTATGCACGTTCAGCTCGCTAGGTGGACCTTCCGCACTGACGAGCTGGAGCAAGTCAAGATATGAGAGCCGGTATAAGTCTGTGCTCGCGGCCGTCCGACAGCGACGTTACGAGCGCCATCCACGCGGCCCAAACACGACGATCCGAGCGTTTAGAAGGTGAGACTTTTTGCCGTGATGTTGAGCCGCAGGCCCGTGGCGGTGACGATGGGCGAACCGGCTGGTATTGGACCGGAAATCACCGTTGCCGCTTGGAAGCACCTCGCCGAATACGCAGGGCCTCCATTTGTCCTGCTTGGCGACATGGCCACGCTTTGCACCGCAGGCGGCATAGCAGGCCGGAAGGTTCGAACGGTGCTTAGTCCGGATGAAGCCGTGTCGGTTTTCAACGAAGCTCTACCGGTCATGCCCGTACCGTTGTGCGTGCCCGTGAAGCCCGGTAGCCCAGACCCTCTGAATGCGCCCGCAGTCACCGACTCAATCCGTCTCGCCGTCAAGCTTGCCGTGTCGGAGGAAGTGAGTGCGGTTGTCACTAATCCGATCCAGAAATCGACGCTTTACCGCAACGGTTTCGCGTTTCCGGGCCATACGGAATTTCTCGAACATTTGGCGGGACCACCACACAGGTCGGTGATGATGCTGGCAACTCCGGGTCTTAGGGTCGTCCCTGTCACCATTCACCAATCCTTGCGTTCGGCGGTCGCCGATTTGTGCACCGAACGGATCATCGCCGTAGCCAAAGCCGCGGTCGGGGGTTTAAGGCGTGATTTCGGCATCGTAGCGCCACGGGTGGCGGTTGCGGGCCTCAACCCCCATGCGGGCGAAGATGGCACTATGGGACATGAGGACAGCGAGATCGTTGCGCCTGCGGTTGCTGCGCTTCGTGAGGAGGGCGTCGACGCCATCGGGCCGCTTCCTCCCGATACGATGTTCACACCAAGGCGCCGTGCTTCATATGACCTTGCAATATGCATGTATCACGACCAGGCACTCATCCCGCTCAAGACCCTGGAACCCGACAACGGGGTAAACGTCACACTCGGCCTTCCGTTCGTGAGAACGTCGCCCGACCACGGCACGGCCCTCGACATTGCCGGACGCGGGCTGGCAGATGCAGGCAGCTTGATAGCTGCGATCAAAATGGCATCGCACATCGCCGCACAGCGAAAGGGAGTTTGAATTGAGGCAGATCCGGCTCGGCATCAATATAGATCACGTCGCAACCATCCGGAACGCGCGGGGTGGGATCCATCCGGATCCCTTGCGTGCCGCCATGCTTGCCGCGGAAGCTGGGGCCGACGGCATCACGGTGCATCTGAGGGAGGATCGTCGCCATATCCGTGACGCTGATGTTTCCACGCTGCGTGAACGGTTAGCGTTGCCGCTCAATCTGGAAATGTCGGCAACGGAGGCGATGATCGAGATAGCACTCGCGTTGCGTCCCCATGCCGTATGCTTGGTCCCCGAACGGCGTGAAGAAGTCACGACCGAAGGCGGTATCGATGCGGCAGGCCGGGAACGCGAGCTTCGCAGCGCGGTGACAAGGTTGTCCGACCGCGGCATAAAGGTCTCGCTGTTCATCGATCCGGATTTGAGGCAGGTCGAGGCTGCCGCCGGCCTCAGGGCTCACGCTGTTGAACTGCATACCGGTGCCTACGCGGATGCCGAGCAGAATTTACGATCGGCAGAATTGGAACGTCTGCGCGCAGCCGCAGCGGCCACCACTCCATTAGGCCTCGAATGCCATGCCGGGCATGGTTTGACTTATGGCAATGTGGGGCCGGTGTGCGGAATGCCGGAAGTGATGGAGCTCAATATCGGGCATTTTCTGGTAGGCGAGGCGGTTTTCGTCGGCTTGGCTGCCGCCATTCGTGAGATGCGAACCATCATGGATGAGGCGGTTGGACGTAACGGCTAGGTTGTCCATCGGATTGGTGCCGTGCCATCTGGGTGGCTTCGTATGCGCTGTCCCTCGGCAAAGCCGCAGATCGGTGATCTTACAGGCGGGAAGACTTGACTACACTATCCAAAACCGGGATCTCGAGCCGGCCGCCCACTGAGAAGCCTGCCCGCATTTGCTTCGTAACAGCTGGCGGGCATCATCCGGCCATTATAGCCAACGCCTTGGGGGAGGCTTTTGGTACGCTGGACATCGTGGTCGAGGCTCCGGAACGAAAGCGAGAGTTCCTCCGGCGGCGCACGCGTATAAACGGCATCATATCTACGGTCGGTCAGTTTGTCACAATGACGATGATTGTCGTCATGAAGCGTGTACGTGCAGCCGAAATTGAAGCTCTGGTCGGGAGCCTTGGAGTCAGAACCAGCTTCGATCAACCGCATCGACAACACCGGGTAGAGACGGTCAACGACAGAAATTTCCCGATGCTCGTCGAGAGCCTTTCGCCCGATATCGTTTTTCTCTGCGGGTGCCGCATGATCTCCAGGACGACGCTAGGCAAAATTGCCGTGCCTGTAGTGAATTACCATGCTGGCATAACGCCGTCCTATCGCGGCATGAACGGTGGTTATTGGGCTCTGGCACAGGGAGACCCTGACAACTTCGGCACAACGGTTCACTTGGTCGATGCGGGCGTGGACACTGGTGCAATCACAGGTCAAGTTCGGCCTGCTCCTTCGTCAAACGACGCGATTTGGTCTTACGCCTATGGCCAAGCCGCCGGATCGCGGGCGCTCTGCGTCACGAGCGTGCGGAAGGTATTGGCAGGAAATCTCAGGACCTCTGAGGTGCTTGGGCCTTCACGTCAGTGGTTTCATCCAACAATCTGGAACTATCTTGCTACGGCCTGGTGGAAGGGTGTTTGGTGACTCGCATCACATGCAAACTGCATGCGGTTCGCGTTACGCCGAAGGATCAGCGGGTCGCGTTATCGCAAGCCGAGGCGTGTTATTTCGTCCGCCCCCGGGCTTTGAAACGCCCCAGCGCCCTCTCGCGGATGAACTGAGATCAATGAAAGTTGATCCAGTCGTGTTCTTTTGTCATCCGCCCATTTGTTGGCGGAAACATGATCTTAACTATGCTAGCCGGAAAATAAGGAACTTCACCGAAGGACGGTGCGCGTAGGAAGATGCGATGCCGCGCAGCAAAGTGTATTTCAGATGATGTCAAAGGCCATCAGAGTGGGAGGGATCGCAGCGATTGCATTATCGCTGAGCGCTTGCGTCTCCACCGTTCTTGAGGTCGATGGCAAGGCTACCCAGGCAATCCCTGCGAGCCTCGTCTCGGAGATGTCGCGCAAATCGATGTCCGCTTCTGCACCCATCCTGATCAGGATCTTCAAGCAGGAAAGTGAACTGGAGATATGGAAGCGCGATCGCAGTGGCGGGTTCGCGCTTCTCAAGACGTATCCGATGTGCCGGTGGTCTGGAAAACTCGGTCCCAAGAAGGTCGATGGCGACCGGCAGGCGCCTGAAGGATTTTATCATGTCTCAGCCGGCATGCTGAACCCCGATTCCCAATATTACCTCTCTTTCAATCTCGGTTACCCCAACAGGCTCGAAAGGGCACTCGGCTATACTGGAGAGGCCCTTATGGTGCACGGTGCCTGCACTTCCTCCGGCTGCTACGCGCTGACGGACGAAGGTGTCAGCGAGATTTACGCAGTTTCACGTGAAGCCCTCAAGGGCGGCCAAAGCTCGTTCCAGGTACAGGCCTATCCGTTCCGAATGACGCCGCAGAACATGGCGAAAAATCGAAACGACCCGAACTTCGCCTTTTGGTCCGATCTCAAGCAGGGCTATGATATTTTCGAGGTGTCGCGTCGACAGCCGACCGTTTCCTATTGCGAAGGACGCTACGTCTTCGACAAGAAGTTCGAAGGCGGCGAGCCTCAAAATGCCTTAGCCGCATGCCCACCAACGCTGAACGCGGCCGACCCTTTGGTTTCCATCAGGCAGCAGTCCGACCGCCTTGCAATGGACAATCTGCTTTCGGCCGGCAGCGTACTTTCTGCACATGCCTACGCCGATGGTGGCATGCATCCGAACTTCAGAAGTCTGCTCGAGCGCAATGGCCAGTCCGCGTTGGCAAAGCGGACATCGTTGACATCAGTGCCAATTAGCCGACCCGATGCGGCCTTGGCCGATCCTCATTCGCCAGATGAGTGAGATGATGGCAAAGACGTTGCTCGCGTTCCTCATGTTTTGCCTCGTCAGCTTGCAAGCCGCACATCCCGCGGCAGCTGCTGTTGAAGAGCCGGCCATGATCGTCTCCCTTCTTTCGGATAGTCCGCAGGTTAGCGGCGAGGATGAGCCCGTACCTGTTTCTCCCGATGCGGGGACGAAGTGCCACGATATCTGCAACTGGCTCGCCGATTGGCATGCCCCAGAACTGCGTGAACTTCCTCGCTCGCCGGCAGAAGCGGGCATTAGCACTATCCCTCCAGGGTTCATCGGTTCAGTCGTCCCCCCTCCCCGATAACGTCGCCTAACGGAGAGCGACCTGTCGTCGTGCTGCTCGGCAAATCACGCCCGAGTTAGTGCGCTCGAATGGTCGATTCCCCTTTTCACTTCACCACTTGCCCTGCAAGCGGTGGATCAACCGACGTATCGTGAGCGCGACTGTGACCTTATCAGAGATAAAGAAATCGATATCCCGGCGGCAACTTTTGATCGTGGGAGCGACCGCTGTCAGCGGGCTGACTTTGTCAGCCTGCACGACAACCGTGGAGAACCAATCAGAGGCTCGGGCATCCGCCCCGCCTGCCATCGACCCTTCCTACGCGACCATGTACCGCGCGATGCCGGAAGAGGACTTTCCGATTCCGGCGGTGGAGCTGAACAAGGTCAACAAGCGCTTCTACCGCCAGCTTGTCGATGACCCGACTGGCGAAAGGCCCGGCACCGTCGTGGTCGATACGAGATCGTTCTTTCTCTACCACGTCAGGCCCGGCGGCAAGGCGATGCGATACGGGGTCGGCCTGGGCCGCCAAGGATTCGAGTGGTCAGGCGAAGGCGTTGTCCAATGGAAACAGAGGTGGCCCAAATGGACGCCGCCTGCGGAAATGATCGCGCGCCAGCCCGAGCTTGAAAAGTGGAGTGCCGAAAACGGCGGTCAGCCACCCGGACTGCACAATCCGCTCGGCGCGCGGGCTCTATACATTTTTCAAAACGGAGAAGACACGCTTTACCGACTCCACGGAACGCCGGAATACTGGACCATCGGCAAGGCGGTCTCCAGTGGCTGCGTGCGATTGATGAACCAGGATATCATCGATCTCTACGACCGTGTCGCCACTCCCACACCGATCATCGTGCGCAGCGGAACGCGGGGGATCGCCTGACCATGACCATTGATCTTCTGGAAATAGCCGAGCCCAATCGGCGCCATCGTATCAATCGACGCTCCTTCGGGATGGGCCTGTTGGCATTGCTGGTAACCTCCGGACAAGCCTTTGCCTCGAAGGACACAGATAAGTTCGTGCTGGAGCAACGTTTCCTGCCGCAGGTCGTGACGGTGCCCTACGATCATCCGGCCGGCACGATCGTGGTCGTTCCGCGGGATCGGTATCTTTACCTGATCGAGGGTCCGGGTCTTGCCCGTCGCTACGGGATCGGCGTCGGCAAAGCAGGTTTGGCCTTTTCGGGGGCCGCTCTTGTTGGACGCAAGGCGAAATGGCCCTCCTGGCGCCCTACAGACAATATGATCCGCCGTGATCCCAAAAAATATGCGCGTTATGCCGGCGGGCTGAAGGGCGGGCCCGGCAATCCGCTCGGCTCGCGGGCGCTATACCTTTATCGAGACGGGCGCGATACGCTTTACCGCATCCACGGCACGACGGAACCATGGACCATCGGAAAGGCTGTTTCCAACGGCTGCATAAGGATGGTCAACGATCATGTCGAGGATCTCTACGAGCGTGTGACAGTCGGCGCACAGGTCGTCGTTGTCATGTGATGGGCCCGTTCGTTCTCGTCATCGGCGGCGGCCCGGCGGGACTTGCCGCGGGCTACCATCTCAAGAAAGGCGGCGTGGGTTTCGTCATCGTCGACAATCATGGAGGCGTGGGCGACAGTTGGCGTACGCGCTACGATTCGCTCACGCTGTTCACGCCTCGTCAGCTCAGTGCGTTGCCGGGATTGGAACTGCTTGGCAATCGGGATCTCTATCCAAGCCGAGACGAGTTCGCGGACTATCTCGAAAGATACGCCTCCCGCTTTGCGCTTCCTGTCCAGCTTGACCGGCGTGTCGTCCGTCTCTCGAAAGCCGGCAACGACACTTTCGAAGCCGAGCTCGATGACGGCGCGAAAATTTGCGCAGACGCGGTCATCGTGGCGACCGGTGCCTTCCAGCATGCTGTTGTTCCGCAACTCTCAAAACGGTTTGGGTATCAGGTCCTACAGTTGACCACCGATATTTACCGAAGCCCGGGACAGTTGCCCGACGGGCCGGTCCTGGTCGTAGGGGATGGCGCGAGTGGACGTGATATTGCCGTGGAAGTGCGCAAGACGCAGCCGGTCATCCTTGCAACGGGCCGGCCACGAAAGCTCTTTCCCGAACACTTTCTTGGGAAATCCACCTGGTGGTGGCTGAACGGCCTTGGCGTAATCAAGGCGCCTGCGCACTCGTGGGTAGGAAGCAAAGTCAAGCGTTTGGATGCCTTTCCGAACCGGGACAGGAGCGTCAAGAGCATGGAGCGGCATGGCGTGCGAATCGTACCGCGCCTTACCCATGGATCGGGAACCGAGGCGCGTTTTGCCGATGGAACCGCAGTTAATCTCCGGACAATCATCTGGGCGACCGGCTACTGGGAAGACAGCGCATGGCTCGATATTGGAGATGCGAAAGCGCCCGACGGAGCATTCCTGCACAACGAAGGCCATTCACCGGTGCGAGGAATCTACTTCGTCGGCCGGCCGTGGCAGCGCAATCGCGCATCTGCTTTGATCATGGGAATGGGAGCCGATGCCGAGACTATTGTTCGACGTCTGTTGTCGGATTGGAGGTTACGGTAGTGTCATTGCTTCCAGCGACAGGAGCGCGGCGCTGTCTTGTTGCCCACCCTTCTCGCCTCTGGCGACCAGGCGTTCTGATCAATAACGTCTATGCGCGCGTAGAATTGCGCCTGTCGCCTTGCCGGTCGCGGTTTCGACCCCGACAATGATTTGGATGCGAGGCTTCTGGAGTTCCTTGATTGCCAACGCGAGTGGGGTGGAGTCAGCCAATTGTGTCCATCGATCGCTGAGGTTGGCGGCCTTGATCAAGTCTGAGACCGTGTGCTCTCCCAGATCGATCATACCTCCGATCCCTTTGGCACATTGCGAGATAAAGCGAATAGCGTCCACCACGGTGAGCGCCGCAGTCGGACGCCCGTCTTGGTCGAGGCAGACGATGGCTTGATGCTTTTCGTCGAGTAATTCAGTCAGCTCGGCCAAAGGCGTTTCTGGCTTGACCGGCACGAACGCTGGGTCAAGCTTCGCGGCAAGCGTGTTGGCATTGGTGCCGTCACGGCGAGGCCGCGATCTGACGACGGTGCTGAGTGTCGAGTAATGCTTCATCCACGTCGCTGTTTCCGTGCACCGCAATTCGATCAGCCGCACGATCTTCGCATGTATGTCGGTCACATTCAGGTCGAGAACCGGCTCATGATGGGCAACGCGGTTCCGGAAGACGTTGATCGGCCTGACGAGGTTCTGGATTTCTTGGCGGGTTTCCCCATGCTTCAGATGTGGGAAGGCGATGTTGACGGTGGTACGCCAAAGAGCGCCGTATTCGGGACGGAAGAGATTTGACCAGAAATCGAAGGTAAGCGTAGCGACGACCTGGTCACGCGGCGCATTCGCACCCGCCCTTTGTATCGCCTTGTCCAAAGTTGCGAGTCCGTCCGCGGTAAGCGTCTGATTGCGGAAGGTGGCGTCTTGGTGCCAACTCACTCCAAACCTTCCGACGAGGATCCCGTCGACGGCATTTCGCAATGTCACTTCCGCCACATTCAGTGGATACAAGAACGCCTTTGCGACGCGGGCGTTGTAAAGATAAAGCGCCATTGCATATTCGTCGTGATTGCCTCCCTTCGCGAGGTAGGTCGCGAAGCGTGGCTCTGAGATAGAGGCCCGAATGGCTTGCATCTGCGCCGGCAAATAGGGGAAAGGGACTTGACTTTCTGCCATGTTGCGTAGATAACCACCCTAAGCAGTCGAACGGGCCCCACTGGCTTGCCATGCGCCTTCGACATCGATCTTTGTGCACCAGGTCAGGCCAGCCCTCACCTGGTGTTTCATTTTCTAGAATATGCTTCGAGCACTGGCGAGAGAGTTTCTTGGATTTTCCGGTGCTGCCAAGCGAATGTCGCTTCCGGAATTATTGCTTGGTCTGACTATTCCGAATGGTCTCAGCCAACGCCTCGACAACGAGCGGGAATCTTTCAGGGTGACGAATAGCTGCCTTGAGATTATCCGCCCAGTCGGGATTCGACGTTCCCCATTTGCCCATCACTGATCCATCAATTCCGCGATGGCGGATGAGAAACTCGCTTATCATGCCCGGCACACGGGCGGCGATGAAGTTTGCGTTGGCTGGCTTTGCCCTGGCTATGATCACAAACGCGTTTGCGAAACTTGCCAAATCATCTTCCGCGGCAAGCCCCTTCATCAATTCAAGGGCAGCGCCCGATGGGGTGTTATAGGCCTTGGAACCATGCTCGGCGATCGCCTTGGCGATTTGTTCTACTGTTTGGAAATTCAATTTCGGCACCTCCCTGGCAAGGTCGGCAAGCGCAACGGCCTTGGCCCTACGCTCGGCGGCTAGCTCTTTGACATCCTTGGCATCTGCCGCAGTGGGCACCCATACAGTAACCTTGCGCCATCCCTCGGCAGCACGCAATTCGCGCTGCCGTTTCACGCGCTCTGTGACAGTGTTGTCGGTCATGCGATCTCAAGATTATGTTACAGCCTACCATAAGGCGTAATCCTACTACGGTCAATTGCTTCCTGCTTCTTTAGAATGCACTTGCCGGCCCCGGTATGAGATCGCAAGAAAATCCGCGCTGTCGCTGGGCATCAAGCGCCAGGTGACGCTTTCTCGTAAGCAAGATGTAAGGTTAAACTCGCTAGCGGCATCGCTTACATCCGCTATCCTCGTCACGAGGCGTGATGACCGCAAGGCTCGTACCCAGGGCGCGTAGGATTCGCTCCCATGCCGCCCTTCCCTACCTTCGTGGGCGAGATGGCTACGCTTCCTTGTTGTTGTATTGTTGGTGAAATGATCTGGTTGGCGGCAACAGTCGATTACGAAGACGTAGGAACGTTTCTTCCACACAGAACCAGAGAACAGTCGCGACGGCAAAGCTTGCGACCAGATAGGCGACAAAGCCAAAACCGCCCAACAGATTGTCTTCTCCAACCAGCAGGCGCATGACGTGGAAGACGGACTTGTGCGTAAGGTACAGACTGTATGAAAGCGTTGCTACTAGGGTCGCTCCCGGCACTGGCCAGCGCTTCAGAAAGCCCTCAAGATCCAGCATGGCGCAGAACAAGAGCGCGATACCGATCGAGACCAGCGGAAAGCCTGCAACCGCGCCGAGTTGCGCTTGAAACACCGGGAATATGCCTTGTCCCGCGAGCGGCCCCCGGATGATGAAGCAGATCAATGCGGTGATGACAAAACCCAGGCCCAACGGCAGGGTCACTTTCGGCGGCAGATACCGCTTGCAAAGCTCGGGTTTGAAAAACCGCGCTGCCGCGAGCACGACGCCGAACAACAAGCCGTCAAGGCGCGTGTACGTCGGATAGTAGACATCGCGAAGATACGTCGCGAATGCAGGACGAAACTGACCCTCGGCTACAAGGGGGCCAATCTGCGCGTCCCATAACGCGTAGCGCAGACCTATCCCGCCGAGCGTCAGAATTCCTGCAATTCCCAGCACCCATCCTGGGCCGATCCGCTTGTACAGAAGAAGCACGAGCAGGGGCAGAACGAGATAGAACTGCTCCTCGACAGCAAGGGTCCAGGCCTGAGAAAAGGCATTGCCTTCTCTTGGATCAAACCCAAGATTGACGGTGAAAGTCGCGAACTTCCAAAGGGGCTGCATCATGGGATTGTCGCGCAGCACCGGGACCAAGGCATAAAGGGCCAGCACTACGAAGAATGCTGGGAAGATACGGAAGGCGCGGCGGAGGTAGAATGATTTGAAATCGACCGCGCCCGTGCGCACAATCTCTTTGAATAGTTGTGTGCCGATCAAGTAGCCGCTGAGAACAAAGAAAATATCAACGCCCAGCCAACCATACTCGCGAACATTTACAAGAAAGCCCGGCGTCGCATTCAAAGGCAAGTGAACGAGCATCACCAGAAGAATTGCCAGAGATCGTAGGATGTCTGGCCCAATCATCCGCGTTCCGGCCACTACAGCACTCGTTTGCGAATGCCCTAAGAGATCCTCTGTATCGCGCGGACTAATAGGGGCAATCATGGACATGCGCGACACTCCAAACGTTCGATTATAAGGCTGGAGCCGATAACCTATCGAGATAATTTTCTGATGGAATGCGCAGAATTTGAAAGCTTTGATTAAGCTAAATTTTTCGTAAAACTCATTGTTTCCGTCCGGGGCCCTGTCACTTGCGGCCGTCTCGGGTTTCTGTCTTGTCGACGAGCAGGCCGATCGTCAAATCGCCTTTCGAAAGGCTTGCGACACTGGCGACGATTGAAGCGGTATGCTCGCGTTTTCCGGCGCTAGGACAGCCCTGTGAAAGGGTTCATTGTCGCGCTTACATGGAGATTTGAGTCTCACCGCGGCGACGACACCTCACACTGTCTTGGGAGTGCTTCGGAGCCAATGGCCAAGAGTCAGAGCTTCGTGGCCGTTGAAGAACGTTTCGAACCTGAACAGATGGCGCTCGTTGGCGCCGTCGGATAGCACGACTTCCCCCGCGCCAAGGCTTCCGCCGCGCTGTGCGCCTGCATAGCCCGTGACGACCCGGAAAAGGTCGACCTCGCGCAGCCCGCCGAAGCGGAGCGCGAAGGCAGGCGACTGCACACAATAGCGACAAGGATTGTCTGCATCGAAGTCCGGCTTGCGCTTGGCAGGATGAGGATGACCGGTTACGAGCGCCACCATCGGCCGCCCGCTATGGCCCTGTTCGATGAAGCGCCACAAAGTCGAGGTCATCGTATTGCCAAAGCGCTCGCTGAGCCGGCGAACATGTTGCATGGATGGTTCAGAATCAGAGGCATCGGTGCGGAACTGGTCCGCAAGAAACAGCAACTGTCCGGCGGCGTAATTCGCCTCAGCTTCCATGATCGCATGACACGTCGGGGTCAGAGTTTGCTCCGTGTCACCGAGCATCATGCCCTCGTGCCAGGGAATGATGTCGTGTCCGACCTCATGCGCCTCGTTCCACCTGTGCTTCAGCTTGGGCAGATCCTTGTCGATCAGAATTCGCTTCTGGTCGGGCAGGTAGAGGGCCTTCAGGCTCAGGTTCTGCACCGCTTCCTTGAGCAAGGTCGGCCGCAGCAGGATTTGCAGTCCCGCCACCTTCAGCCGACTGACAGTTTCCCGCAGCAGGCTGTCGTCTGTCGTGCTGTAGTACTGGCGATCAAGCCGAAGCAGGTCACGCACGACGGCGAGATCGATCGGCGGTTCAGGATTGCCAAGGCCGCGGAGAACCTTGACGACCTGTGCGTCGATATCGGCGACCGTGCGTGAGCCTAGTTGGATATTCTTCACTTGCCCTGCTGGAAATCCTGTCGGCTCAGCACAGCAATGAATGCATCGAGTGCAGCATTCTCTTCCCGGCTGAGCTTTTGTATCGACTCCGATCGAGCCGCGAACTTGACCGCTTCTCGACTGAGGCCGCTGTCATTCGCCGCCGACAGGCCAGCAAGCTGCATCAAGCGCTGCTGCGAAACGCTGAACGTCTGGGCCAGACGATAGACCGTGCGCGGCTCCGGAATATAATGGACGTCGCTTTCGATCACCAGCAGTTCGCTGGCGTCGAGTTCAGCTTCTTCGGCCAGCCGTTCCATCGAAAACCCGCGTTGGCGGCGCATCAAATTGATAAAACGGCCGAACGCGATGCGGGCGTCTTCGCGCGGAGTCGGCGCTCTAGTGACAGATTGGCTGTCCGAGATGGGATCGCGCGCGACGAGACCCGCTCCAATCACCTCAACGCCCTCGCGCCTGGCGCGATCTAGCCACCACTGTTTGTTTCGCTCGATTCTCATGGCGTCACTCCTCGTCGAGAAATGACCGGGCATTTTCCGCGGTCATCTCGAAATATCTGAGGTTTTGATAGGCATCGTCGGGACCGAGGTCCGCCATACGACACCGCTCGCGATAGAATGTCTCGGACTGCGGCAGGGAATGAAGGCCAATCCGGCCGCGATATCCTTCCTGCTCACTCAGCGCGACGGCAGCCGTCAAGAGAGCCGTGCCGACGCCTTTCAGTCGTGGACGTTGACCGAGGTCGGGCCGATTCCATGGCGCGACCTCGAGATAGTCGATGTAGACCAGCGGTTTGCCCGCCTGAGACGGCTCGCGCGCTGCCCGCCGCAGGTCAAGCAGCATCAGGCCCTGGGTCACGCCGTGGCATACGACACTGAAGCCCGGAAACGCCAGAAACCCTTGGACCTTTGATGTCTTTTCTCGCCAATCCCAATGCCAGCTTTGCGGCCATTGCGCGATCGGCACGCCTTGGCGACGCAGCTCCTGAAGCACCTTGATGAGGGCAGGCTGCCACTGTGTTTGCCAGTCAGCGAGCTGCGCTTCCTCAATGGCGTCGCGCAACTCCGCCTCGACGCCGTGACCGCTCGCTACCTCCAGCAGGTAGATGGTCGAGACGTCGGTCATAGGAGCATCAGCTCCGCCTTTTCCTTCGTCGCATCATTCTCGAACAGGAGCTTCTCTCCCTTTTCGAGCCTCGCCTCGACGGTTTGATACAGGCGCAAAGCCTGACGGATCACCGCGGTTTTGGTCAGGTCCTTGCGTGCCGACAGATCGTCCAGCACGCGCATCTCGGCGTCGGTGAGGTTCAGCGTCATCGTCTTTTTCGCCGTCATCACGTCCTCCGTTGTGGACCAGCATATAAAGAATCAGGCGCTATTTGTCAACATAGAATAGCTACCGGATACGCTATTGAATAGCCAAAAAGTAGCTATTATATCTATCCGTGGAAACGCCGCAGCCCTCAGGCCGCCGGCCACAGAGGAGCGGAAATATGGGAAGGCAGCACGTCGGTCACAATGAGATTGCCGCCTTCGCGCAGGACAAGGTCAACCTGCCGAAGGACAAGGCGGATGAATATCGGGCGCAAGCGCGACGGCTGCGCGAGAAGCTTGAAGGGTATCTTGGTGAACACCCCGATTTCACACTGAGGAAGATGATGTTGTCAGGCAGCCTTGCGAAAGGCACCGCCTTGCGCTCCCTCAACGATATCGACGTCGCCTGCTATGTCAGCGGCGCTGACGCGCCGAAGGATGTGAGGGCGTTGCTCGATTACCTCGCTGAGCGGCTTCGCAAGGCATTTCCGAATTTCAGCCCCGATCAGGTCCAGCCGCAGACCTATTCGGTGACCGTTTCATTCCGTGGCACCGGCCTTGACGTAGACGTGGTGCCAATCCTTTACGATGGCGATGCGCAATGGTACGGCAACCTCGTCAGTCAGGACGACGGGTCGTTTCTGAAGACCAGCATTCCGCTCCACCTTGACTTCTGCGGCAAGCGCAAACGCGCGCAGGAGAAGCACTTTGCGCAGGTCGTGCGGCTCGCCAAGTTCTGGGCAAGGCGTATGAAGCAGGAGCGGGATGGCTTCCGCTTCAAATCATTTATGATCGAGATGGTGCTCGCGAAGCTGTGCGACGACGGCCTGGATTTCTCGGACTATCCCGAGGCGCTGCAGCATTTCTTCACTTATATCGCGCGAACTGACTTCCGCCAGCGCATCCTGTTCACCGACTATTATGCGGCGTCGGCAGTCCCCGCCTGCAGCGACACGGTGCAGATCATCGACCCGGTGAATGGTGCCAACAACGTGGCGCGGCTTTACACAGCGGCAAATGCCGATGCCATCGTCGATGCCGCTCTCGAAGCCGGCGACGCGATCGATGCCGCGCTCGCCGCCCTCAACAAGCAGCTGACCGTCGCCTATTGGCAAAAGGTCTTCGGTTCCTCCTTCCAAGCGTGAGGTTTCAGCCATGTCGTACAGCTACAGCTACACCGAGAGCTCTACATTCACCGTCACGCACGCCAAACACATGGCCGCCAAGGTCGCTACAGATCTGAAGCGCATGCAGCGGTTCTATGGCAGCCCGTCCGACGCGAAGATCGCCGAGTTCGAAGCCGAGGCGACGGAGATGCTCAAGGCCGGTTACCTCGAGACCGTGACGTACGGCTTCAAGCGGGACGGCAACTGGGTTGAGCCGACCTTGCGCTACACGGCCCGCGACCTCGCCGGCGCCGCGGCCAACGACGACGATCCCGGCCGTGTCCGACCGGGCGCGAACGTCAGCGGGGCGTCGTTCTACAGCTACATGACCTACACATCGGCCTGGTTTCAGCTCGGCGAGAGCGGGCGCGCCGCATTCGAGCAGGGCCTGCCGTTCTCGCGCGGCGGCGCGCCGGAGCCCGGCATCGCCGGCTACCTGTCCAATGACCGCACCTATTCCGCGGGCGGCCACGCCCTTGATCGTGCCACCGTCCGGAGCTTCTGATGAACACCAAGCCCACCCTCGAAGAGCTCTTCGAGCGCCGCATCACCTATCCCGACTTCGATCCGCAGGCGCGGCTCGCGAGCCTTGTGGGCTTGGACGAGCACAAGAGCCGCCTCGCGAAAATTCTCGGTCTTCTTGTCAATCCCGGCGGTCTTGCCGCCTGGGCGCAGCGCCATCATCCCGGCGCCGAGGCCCTGCTTGATACGGTGCTTCGCCGTCCGCCCTTGGTGGTGCTGGCCGGCGATGTCGGCTCCGGCAAGACCGAGCTCGCCGAGACGATTGGCGACGCGGTGGCGAGGCAGGAGAAGATCGACATCACGCTCCTGCCGCTCAGCCTGTCGACCCGTGGACAGGGCCGGGTCGGCGAGATGACGCAGCTTCTGTCCGCCGCCTTCGACTACACCGTGGCCGAGGCCGCCAGGTTGAAATCCGCCAGCGGCAAGGCGCGGGGGGCGGTCATCCTTCTCGTCGACGAAGCAGATGCGCTCGCCCAATCGCGCGAAGCGACGCAGATGCATCATGAGGACCGGGCCGGCGTGAATGCGTTCATCCGCGGCATCGATCGCATCGCCAATGCCAAGCTGCCAGCCGCGGTCCTCATGTGCACCAATCGTCTCAGCGCGCTCGACCCAGCGGTTCGGCGGCGCGCGGCCGATGTCCTGAGCTTCGCCCGGCCGAGCGACGAACAACGTCGCTTCGTCTTGTCGAGCCGACTGGAGCCGATCGGCTTCAGTCGCCAGCACATCGATGCTTTGGTCGCGGCCACCGGCGCGCAGCGCGGCGGCCGCGACTTCGGCTTCACCTTTTCCGATCTGACACAGCGGCTCCTGCCGGGGATCGTTCTTGATGCCTATCCTGCGAAAGCGATCGACGGCGCGCGCGCCGTCGACATTGCCCGCGCCATGGCTCCGACGCCGCCCTTCAAGGACGGCAACGCCGCATGAGGACAGCGACATGACGCAAGCCGTAACCGTCCGCCGCGATGGCGACACCTTCCAGGCGCGCCTGTTCTGGTGGCATGCGGCTCGTCTGCTCGACCCCGAAAGCCCGATCACGCGCGTCGCCTTCGAGACCGGGCCGAAGAGCTTCGACGACATCTGGGTCGAATATGACCCCGCCCGCAGCGCGCTCGACCAATACGGCGAACCGCTGCTGCGCGAGCACATGCAATGCAAGTGGCATGTGACGCCTGATAATTACGGCTACGCGCATCTGGTCGATCCGGAATTCATCAACGCCAATGCCCGCTCGCTGCTGCAGCGGGCGCGTGACGCGCAACTCGCCTACGCGCAATCGGGTGTTGGCGTCCGGTTCAAGCTCGTTACGAATTGGCGACTCGATCGCAGCGATCCGCTTCGCGCCATGGTCGGCAACCGATCCGGGGCAGTCCGGCTCGACCGACTTTACGGATCGCTGACCGACAACAGCAAGGCCGGGGCCGTCCGTAAGGCCTGGCGGGATCACCTCGGCATCGACGAGGACGAGCTGCGTCTGCTGGCGCGCACGCTTGCTTTTGGCGAAGTCAACGACACGCTCGACGCCCTGCGCGACAATCTCGACATTCTGTTCGGCTTGGTCGGGCTACGCCGCATCCCTGCCAACCACAGCGCCTTCCCCTATGACGATCTGGTCTTTCAATGGATGGCGCAGGGACGGCTTGAGTTCGATCGATCCGGGTTCAAGTCAATCTGCGCCCGCGAAGGCCTGCTCGGGCCCGCCCATGGCGGGCCACGCATCTACGGCGTCAAGTCCTTCGAACACGCCTTCGACCGGCTTGAGGAGCGGTGTCATGCGGTGCTCGACCTGATCCCTGCGTTCGACGAGCGCTACATTCGCAGCGACCAGGACTGGGAGGGGACGCTCTATCCCGCGCTTTGCCGCTTTTTGAAGGACGCGGCCAAGGAGCATGCTCGCCTCCGGCTGGCCCTCGATGCGCATGTCACCCTGGCCTTCGCGGCCGGCTCGATCATAGACATCAAATCGGGTCGCACGGTCGAGCTCGACCAGCGTGGCACGGGACGGCGGATTTGGGCGCCCGACGATGTCGATCGGGATCCGCAATGGCCGACGCTCATCGCCGGGACCGTGCAACTCCGTCCCGACCAGCCCGACGTCGCTGTGGCGATCGGTTTGACTCATGACGTCGTCGCGGACGTGCAGCGTTATTGCGAAACCTCGCTTCCCACTGTCGGCCGCGTGCTCATCCTGAGGCCCAGCACCGGCCCCGGCGCGCAATCGGTGGCCTGCGGCCGGCACGCCTTCGATCTTGCCGACGCGGCCTCGATCGCGATCCGAATGGCGCGGTCCGCCGACGCCGGGCTGACGCATCTGTTTATCGCCGCTCCCAACGCCTTCACGTTTTTCCTCGGTCAGCGTCGAACCGCTCTCGGACCAGTTCGGCTCTACGAATTCGATTTCGATGGTGCGCGTGGCCGATCATACGTGCCGGCGTTGACATTGCCGCTCAATCCGCTGAAGTCCTAAGGACGGCCACCTTGCGACAATCGCCAGTCCAGAGCGCGGCCCGGGTCGCGCAATTTCCCGACGATGGGAGCAACTTGGCTTAAGTGTCAGCGCGAGACGATGTGGGTACCTAACCTCTTGCGATCATGAAGATCGATGCTGGTCGAACGGGGATTGCCTTTCCGATAGTGGAGTTTCGTTAGCGCCGTGCACGCAATACTAGTGATCGATGCCGCGACGCTCCAGCCGAATTGGGTCCGTGAATTTGCCCCACCAGAAAACCGACAGAGACGCGTCAGCATCGCTATCGATGTGGAGAGGGCTCGCGCTGACCGATCAGGTCTTCAAAGTCCCAGGGCTGCAACGATCCTCGTCTTCACGGCTGCCGCATCGAACCCGCCGACTTCGGTGGTGGCCAGCAATCCGACTTCGGCCGCACCATCCTCGACGAGCACAACGCCGGCTTTGCGATACCAAGCCTCTTTTGCCTTCCAACGCCTGACGTAGTCAGGGCGGTCCATCATGCCGAGGTGCTCGATCAGGAGCCGTCGGCCGGTTTCGGCGTCATCGACGGTGAAATCCGGATAGCGTACCGATCCGTCCGGACCGGTGAAAGGCTGCTCGTAACTGTAGGGTACGCTCAACCCATCAAGCAGGTCGGCAATGATGACCTCGGACTTCGATCGCACCAGTTCGCCACGCGCTGTGCGATGGATAAGGCCTGCCTCCAGGAACGCACCGCCATAGGCGACCAGCTTCGGATCCACGAACAGGTTCGTCAGCCGTTTCGCGGTTTCCGAGCGATCGGCGTTGGACAACTTCATGAGGTCCCGCAGATCGCCCTGGTGGAAGAGAACGACCTCTCGCTGCTGGCGCGTCAGCGCGGTGTAGAGCAATTCACGCGAGAGTAGCCGACACGGGTTTGGCACGATTACGAACGTTGTGCCGAATTCGCTGCCTTGAGCTTTGTGAATCGTCAGTGCGTAGGCGAGCTCCAGCCGCTCGTCGCCGTCCTCACCGAAATCCGATCCGCCGAAGCCAAACTTGAAGCCAAGTTGCGTCGAGAATTCAACCTCCAACTTCCATGGTAGACGCTTGGGCTTCCAGGCCTTGCCTTTGTATTGCCCAACGACCAGGCCGATCTCGCCGTTGGCGAGATAGGCTTTTTCCATTTCTGGATAGACGTCGTTGCGACGGCCGTTGGAGAGATTGATGACCTTGTCGCCGTAGAGGATGGCCTGGCTTCCCATTGGCTTGGCGATCTTGCGATACCAATGTGGTTCGGTATCGGCCCAATCGCGAACCGCGACGCGAAACAAACGCTTGATCCACCTATTGAGACCGTCGACACCACTCTCGCCCGCACGAACGGGCGCGAGTATCTGCCAGGCCTCAGCGCCTGCCCCGCCGCCTTGGCGCTTTCCATCGCCATTTTCGCGAGATAGATTGAAATAGGCACGGCCCTGGAACTCCGCGCCGCCCAGACTGATTTCGAATGCCGTCTCGTCGCTGATCGCCTCATCAGCGTTTGCCCGAATATGATCCTTTAGCGCATGCAGCAACTTGGCCTGAAGATCGGCATCGCTGCTCCAGCTCACCGCCCGCACGCCATGCGCGGTGTTGGCGGCTAGACGGTCCCAGACTTCGTCCGCTCCCGCGTCGGGCGCTTCCCCGCTGAACCATCGCGACAGCACCACGTCGTCGCGCGGCCCCTCTCCATTGTCGGAGCCGCCAGCCTGGCGACGCACAACCGTCAACTCGGCGAGGCCACGAATCGGCGTCGTCTCCTGGTCCCGCAGGAGACGGATCAAATCCGCGAATGGCCTGCCGGCGCCGATTGGGGGAAGTTGCCGGGGATCGCCGACCAGAATAAGCCGCTGGACGCTTGATGGATCGAGGGCGTCAAGGGTGGCTGCAAGCTGATCCTCGGTGAGCATCGAAGCTTCGTCGATCACGACCGTGCCAAAGCCGTTCTCTCGCCCGGCCTCGCCGGTCACGCGATATGAGCCTGTCTGCGCGTCGTAGCGACCAAGACCGAGCAGAAACTGGGCAAGCGTGTAGGCCTTCGCGTCACCCGCCTTCTTCTGCATCTGAACCCTTGCTTTGCCGGTTGGTGCCAGCAGCAGAACACCGCTCTTGCGGACACCCTCCAGCGACAGCAGAGCGAGCAGCAACGTGGTTTTGCCCGTGCCGGCGGGACCGATGAGAACGGAGACGCGAGAGCGGAAAAGCTCCTCAAGTGCGGATGCCTTCTCCTTGCGCGCGTTTTCTTCTGTCGCGTCGCCTGTTTTCGCGGGGCTCGCAAGTGCCTGGTCGATCAGCTTTCGCCAATCGTGATCGCCGGCATGCCGCGCGCCGCCAAGCCGCCGTTTTACCCTGGTCCCGATGAGCGTGCGTGTGTTGGCGTAGCGGTCGAGCTGCCAAGCCGCCCCACTCTTTGCCGTTTCGGCCGGTTCAAGCTGCGGCGAAAAACCTTCGGCAAAGGCGGTGATCCAGTCCCCCGTGATGGGACATGGCGGTGCGATCTCAGCTTCTCTTACGCGTTCGACCAGCCAATCCTGCGGGAGAAGCGTGTGTCCCTCGTTCGCCGCTGCCTGCTCGAGCGCGTGGATCACCAGCGCTCTGCCCCGGCGTGGATCGATCGGCTCGGCGCACGCGGACGGCGGGGGAACCGGGATCGCCGCAAGGACTTGCGGCGCGGGAAACATCCCCCTGTCGATGACCGACAAGGGGATGCTGTCGACCCGGCCACGATCGGCTTCGAAACAGAGATAGGGGTTTTGGAGGATTGCGCTGTCCTCAAGCGCAATCCCGGCCTGCGCCCGCGCCTCGTGCCCCCACCAGCGCAGCGCCTGGTCGGCTGACAGTTCAAAGCGCGCAAGCAGCTTCAGCAGGTCACGCCGGTCGGCTCGCAGGCTGCTCCACAGTTTCGCGGCCACCGGACCAACCGAACCTGCCAGATCGGGAGGAAGTTTTTTGGGTTCGTGGAGAACCGCTTCAACAACCGGCCAAGGATCTCGAATATCTGGTCCGCCATCTGCGTGAAGCAGATTTCCCACCGCATGAGCGAGCAGGGTGCCATTGGGGAGCCCCAGCGCGCTCAGGGTTGAGCCAAGCCCTGGATAGGCGCCACGCAATCGCCAAAGTCGGTTGAGTTCGGTATCGATCCAACGCCTTGCCGCATCCCAATCGCCGGCGAGCACCTCTTGGTAGCGACTGATGACCGTAGACGCCGACAAGAGAACGGCGATCGCCTTGTCGTGGCTGACGTGCTCCGAGCCCATTGAAAACGCCTCGAAGCTTTCGTCGGGCGCGTGCAACACGAACGGTACCGGGTCGAAATCGGGATCGTTGCGCGCAAGATCCAGCAAGTCGCGATAGGGCAGGAGAAATCCGTCCGCGATCTCGGGCTTGATCGAATGGCTGACGTTGCGCTCCCACACCATCGAGCGAAGCGTGTTCTTCGCGGCATTCTCGTAGACGTATTCGGTGGCGCCGCTGACCCCGATGACTCGTCCGATCCCGACGATGACGCGGCGCGGATCTTCCGTGAGAGGTGTCTTCTTGGCGTAGAAGAAGACGAGCGATGTCTGCGGCTGGACCGCCCCGAAAAACGTATCGAGCATCACGAGCTGGTTGCGGCGTTCCTGCACCCAGATGCTTTCGAAGCCAAGCTCCGGCTCGAGTTCAGGCCGAAAGCCGAGAGCCAAACGGCTGGCGATTTCCGGCACGCCGTCATTGGACTTCATCATCCAGGCGAAGGGGATGGCCGACGCCGATCGCGGCGCGTGAACATATGTTGTTCGGCGGAAATGCGTGTAGAGCGCATGATGCTCGTAGGGATGTGGAAAGCGGCGTTCATATGCGAAGTCCGCCATGAATGCGCCGCGCTCCGAGGCGCAGGCTGGCAGTCGAGCGCCCTCGGTGTCGAACAGCTCCCCACGAACTGACATTTCCCAATCATCGTCGCGGATGTCCCCGATCCTCGGCAGTGCTGTGCAATGCGTGTTTCCGAGCGGGTTCGCGCATATGCGGCCAGACCAGCCCGAATCGTGCCAAGGCACACGGATTGAAATGTGCTGGATCGGCAACCGCCGCGCGCCTTCGATCATACGTCACCCCCATATGGTCCTGTATCGTCCTCGTGATCTTCCTCATTTTCCGCGTCATCACCAGGATCGTTCAGATCACTGCCGACAAGCGGAATATCGCCAGCCAGCAACTTGTTCTTGCTCAGTAGCCCAGCGTCCTCCAGTGCTTCAATGTCGGGCAGATCTCGCAACGTGTCGAATCCGAAGTGAGCGAGAAACTCCTTCGTGGTGACATAGGTGTAAGGCGCACCCGGCTGTGGCGACCGCGGACCAGAGGCGATGATGCCAAGGCCACGCAGATGACCGATCGTGTCGCGGCTCACTTCCCTTCCAAAAAGCTGACCAAGTTCGCCGCGCGTGATCGGCTGGAAATATCCCACGGCCATCAGCACCATCGCCTCGAACTCGGAGAGCGCCGCCGCCCCTCCCCGCGTCGGCGCCGAAGACGCGTGAATCGTCTCGGAGAACCGCTGTCGGGTGCGATGCTGCCAGCCGCCGGCGACCGACACCAATCCATAGGGTCGATCCCGTAGCTCCTCAATGAGATCGTCGATCAGCAGATCAATGCTGCAGTCTTTTCCCACCACGCGCGCCAGAGTCTCGCGGCTGACCGGCTCGACCGAGGCAAAGATCACCGCCTCGACCCGCATCATCCACTCCCGCCATCGCAACTCTTGCGGTAGGTCCTCGAGCTCGCGGTCGTACAAGACTTCCTGCCGCCGCTCTTTCGCCCGTCGACGACTGGTTTTGGCTGTAGTCGTCTCAGCCATCGTCATAACCCGAACATCCGGAAGGAGGAGCGGCCGGAGAGTTCTCGCACCGCCTCAAGACCTTCCAGGCGCTCGAACAGCCGGTTGGCCGCCCAGCGCGACAGATGGCTGCCAGGCGCGGACGCCGGTACCGCGTCGTCGGTCAGCAATCGCCTGATGACTGGCTCGGCGCCCTTGGTTCGCACTTTCGGCGCGACCATTAACAGCCGCGCGGCTCGGCGATCAATCTCGACGGCAGACCGCAGCGCGGTGTCGACGCCGTCGACAAGCGCCATGCAGATTGCTTTTGGAAAGGTCCGGTCGCCCGGTCGGATGCGACCGCGCCCACCGATAGTGCGGAAGGCGGACCCAAAGCGCTCGCGCAGCAACAGCGGCACGGGTTTTGGCCAGTTCAACTTGTGCGCCAGGACGACCTCGGCAAGGCCGAGGGTTAGCACCTCGGCGTCCGGGCGAACAGCAGAGATCGCCGTTATCAGGTCCGCCACCGCGAAGGGTGCCGCTCGCCCGGACTGCATGGCAGAGTCGACGATCTCGGGGATCGAAGCAAGGCTGTCGTCCCATTTCGCTCCCAGCAGCGCGGCAAGCTCCTTAATGAAGGGTGTGGTGAGTGTCCCAGTTCGACGCGCCAGCATTCGCGTGGCCGAAAATAGCTTGCCGGCTGGTCCGGGATCGTCGCCCAAGGCCGTCAGCAAAATCGCGTCGCGGATCGCACATTCGTCCTCACTCCGGCCGATCATCTTAGCGGCGGCAGCTGCGGATTTGAGAGCTTGGCGATCGCGCCAGCAGCCGAGCCATGGCGGGTCGGAATGGATCAGATCGTCAAGCGATTTCAGGGCAATACCGGCGGCGAAGGCAGCATCGGATTCAGTCATGTCGTGAGTGCGCGGCCGCGTCCAGCGTGGCAGGCGGGTCGACCATATCGGCCGCATTGGCGCGGAAGTAGCGAGCGAATCCATACGACGAAGCATAGATGATGTGCGCGGTTTATACCAGATATATCGGATTAAACCGCACGACATGTCGGTGATAAAAAATGACCGATAATGTTGCATTATCGGACATTGTTGACGCGCGTCTTAAGTTTTGGTAGATAATGACGAAAAGGTAGATTTTTGGAGGTTGTGGTGTCGCTGAACATCAAAAATCCAGCCACTGTAGCGCTCGTCGACGAGCTCGCTCGGCGCCAGGGTATCAGCAAAACGGCGGCAATCCACCAGGCCCTGACCGAGCGCCTTCACCGACTCGGGCATGCCGACGTCCCGAAGGACCGCATGCTTGATGAACTTCGCGCTATCAGAAAGAGGAGCACAGCTTCCAGAGTTGGAAAAGCGCAGCGACGAGGACATCGTCGGGTTCGATGAGCACGGAATCCCGAACTGATGGTCATCGATACATCGGCGATCGTCACGATCCTGCGCAACGAGCCACAGGCGGAACGACTTGAGAGAGCCATCGTCGCCGACCCGATCCGATTGGTACCGGCGACATGCGTGTTCGAAGCTCGCATGGTGATGGTCAGCCGTCGTGGCGAGCATGCATTGGCCGAAATCGACTTGTGGCTTTCCAAGATCGCGGCGGAAATCATTCCGGTCGATGCCGAGTTGGTCGATCTCGCCACCCAAGCGTGGCTCACCTATGGCATGGGCAGACATCGCGCCGGACTGAATTTTGCGGACTGCTTTTCCTACGCGCTGGCAAAGCGGGCCGACGACGCCCTTCTCTTCATCGGGGAAGATTTTAAGCAGACGGATATCGAAGCGGCATGAATAGTGAGGGAAAGATCATTGCTGATGAGGATCTGGCGGAGGTAGCCCCGTCCCCTGCCCCGCAGCCGGGGTTCGGCTTGCCGGGCCACCTTCAGGATCTCACCGATCGGGCGCGCGGCTACGTCGAGGCGGCCAGTTCCGTCAACACCCGCAAAGCTTACGCATCAGACTGGAAACATTTCTCTGCCTGGTGCCGACGCTCCAATCTTTCCCCCCTCCCCCCGCATCCTCAAACCGTTGGTCTCTACATCACCGCCTGCGCCTCGGGATCCGTGGAGCGTGGAGCCAAGCCAAATTCCGTTTCTACGATTGAACGACGCCTCTCATCGATATCCTGGAATTACGCGCAACGCGGCCTGAGCCTCGATCGTAAGGACCGGCATATTGCAACTGTCATGGCCGGCATTCGCAACAGCCATGCCCGCCCGCCGGTCCAGAAGGAAGCGGTCATGGCAACCGACATCATCGCCATGCTGGAAACGATCGATCGCGGCACGTTGCGTGGCATGCGCGACCGGGCGATGCTGCTGATCGGCTATGCCGGCGGACTTCGACGGTCCGAGATCGTTTGCCTCGATCTCAAGGCAGATCAGACCGAAGACGGTCGCGGTTGGATCGAGATCCTCGACAAAGGCATGCTGGTGACGCTTCGGGGCAAGACGGGTTGGCGTGAAGTGGAGATCGGTAGAGGCTCGTCCGACAACACCTGCCCCGTCCTCGCGCTCCAAACTTGGATCAAATACGCCAAGCTCGCCCATGGCCCCCTCTTCCGGCGGGTTACCGGACAAGGAAAGGCCGTTGGATCGGATCGCTTGAACGACAAAGAAATCGCCCGCCTAGTCAAGCGCACAGCGATGGCCGCGGGTATTCGAGGCGACCTGGCCGAGATCGAGCGTTGGTTGAAGTTCTCAGGGCACTCATTGCGGGCCGGCCTCGCCTCTTCTGCCGAAGTCGATGAGCGTTATGTCCAAAAGCAACTGGGGCACGCCTCGGCCGAGATGACCAGGCGGTATCAGCGACGTCGAGACAGGTTCAGGGTCAATCTAACTAAGGCCGCCGGACTATGACGTACGCAACGCATAGGGTTCGGCCTACCCGACCTTGTGAACACTTCGGATCGTAGGAATGCTGATCAGCCAGGGCGCCGCCCGTAACGAGCGCATCAACCTCAACCTCGCCTGCTCATTGGCGATGATAGCCGGCGCGTTGAATGCCGCAGCCTTCTATGCCGTTGGGTTCTTTTCCGCCAACATGACCGGCAACGTTTCATCTCTGTCCGACCATCTTGCGACCGCGCATTGGGGACAGGCAGTTTTTTTCTTCACCGTGATCATAATCTTCATCCTCGGTGCCGCGATTTCGTCCCTCCTTATCAACTCAGGACGGCGCCGCGGCATCGCGGCCATCTATGCCTATATGTAGCGGCTTGCCAACATAAGCGCCTCTGCTCGCAAACATCGGCATTTTCTGCTCGAATTATCTGACAATGGAGCGGGCGTCGTGCTCACGCTCTTTGCCAATGTGCTCGCAAACATCCGGGTCTGCTTGCAAACATCCCCCACGTGCTCAGATTAATTGCCAGCGACGGCATGGTCAAACCGGGACGCCTGCCTGTCGTAGTTGCTCGGTCAGCTGACGGGAATATTCGGGATCAAGGGTGCCCGCCAGGAAGGCGCGGATATCCGACGGCCGAGCATTGAGGTGCGTGACCAGAGCCGTCGCATCGTAACCATTTCGGGTCAACGTCGGTTCGAGATCGTCGATGGCGCGGGACAGGACCTGCTCGACGATTTCGGCGGTAACCGGCTTGGCGCCGAGGCGAAAGCCCTGCTCGAATGCGAGGGTGAGATGCATCTCGATCTGAAGCGGCGTGCGCAAACGTTCGGCGATGAGGTCGATGGCTTCTTCCTCGAGGAGTTCGCCAACCTTTACGCCTTCGGCCGCACAGGCGCCAAGCAGCCAGGCAACATAGTCGCGGCGCGCGGAGCCGATCCCCTCGTAGTCAAAAATGGTCGTGCGGTAGCCAATCTCCTCCATTTGCGGCCGGCGCAGATCATTGCGCAACCGGGGATGCCCGACAAGAAGTACGGAAAGGAGCACGCCGGCGTCGGCGACCACCTCCATCAGTCGCTTCAGGCCGGTTAAGGTCTTGTGGTGCAGGTCATGGGCCTCGTCGACCACGAGGACGATCGGCCGTTTGCCTTTTTTCATGATGTCGCGCAGGTCGCGCTCCCGGCGCTCGGCCTGCTTGGGGATCTTGACCTGCGCACGATCGCCGGGAGACAAGTCGTAGAACAGGGCTTCAATGAGCGATGGCAGCGAAGTGCGCCGCTTGTCGACCGCCAGCGATTTGGCGAGTGCGACCTTGCCGGCTTTGGTGAGTTCGGCCTCGATGCGGCGCAAAAGGTGGGTTTTCCCCGAACCGACCAGGCCGGAGACCACGACAAGCCGACCGGTCTGGACGGCCGCACACACCTCGCGGATGATCGTGCGCTGATGCTCGGTCTCAAAGTTGCCGGCCCCTTGGAAAGGCCGGTCGAGGCCGTAACTGGATTGAACGTCAGCGAGCATCATTCTTCCTTTCTTCGCGCCTGGAAGCGTTCGCGGATACGGGCCGCGATCATCTTTTTGTCGAGTGTTTCTCCAAGCAGTTCATTGATGAAGGCGCGGTCACCGGCATTCATCGCGCCGATCGGCCGGCCGAGCTGGTCGGCGATGGCCCCACGGGCTGCGAGGCCATTTGGATAAGCGGTCTCTATTGCGGGTTCCGGAAACGGTGTCCGCCGTACACTCAGCCCAGCCGTGGTCGGGGGCAGCGAAGGCAATGGACGATCCCCGCCGGTGACCGCGGCGCGGGGGAGCCCAAGTTGGTCTGCCAGGCGCACCACCTTGTCGAGCCGCTCTTCGAGCTTGCTCTTCTGGTATTTGCGATAGCGAAAGAGGGGAACCGCCCCGCGCGAAGGTTGGAATGGACCGAAGCGCTTGCCCTCATGCTCGACGAACAGTTCCTGATCGAACAGGCCCCAGAGCAAGGTCACCGTTTCGCCGGCAAGTTCGGGCTCGACCTCATAGGATGCGCCTTCGACCGATACGGTCGCGTCTCCAGCAACCGTCCGTCGTTCCGGTTCGCGCGCAAAGGCGCAGAACCGCTCCCAGGAGCACATCGCCCGCACCCCGTCAGGAGGAAGATGCCGCAGCCAATCCTCGATGCGTGCATGAGACTCTGTGCGATGGTCGCCGTTATTGTAGGTGACCAAGGCGCGCCTGAGCCAAAGGTTGGCTTCCTCTTCGTCCTTCGGCTTGTGGAAATGATAGAGGGTCTCGTGCACTTCCTTGATCGTGCGAAACGGCCGCTCGACCTTGCCTTTCGCTCGCGCCGGCGTGCGCCGCTCGCTGTCCGACGGGGGCATATGCGTGAGAACCCGGACACCAAGGCTACCCATGACGGACTGGAAAACGCGCGAGCGGCTCACCGGCCCGTTATCCATATGGATGGTCGTTGGAATCCCCTGAAGCGGCAGTTCCGGTTCAGGCTTGGCGGCGAAGGCATTGTAGAGAAAGCGCAAGGCGGACTCCGCGTCCTCGCCGTAGACGGAGCGGTATTCCTGATAGCTCGCGCCGGAGCGATCATCGACCACGGAGAACAGCATCAGCGTCGGCCGGCCGCGCCCTTCCTCGACCCAAAGCGGCGCTTCCACCTGCTTCAGGTCGGACGGGCTCATGTCGAAGTGCCAGAGTTCGTTGGAACGCCGCGCCTGGAATCGGACGGCAGCCACCGGGCGGGTGACGCGCGCATAATCCAGGCCGGAAACACGCAGCAGCCGATCGACCGTTGCGCGTTTCAAGATGCCGGGCGGTGCACGGACCAGGCCATCGGGCGTCACCACGCCGTCTTCCTCAAGCAGCTTGATGGCGCGCGCCGTGGAGATATGCCGCCCCTTCCGGTTCGCCGTTCTGATCTTCAGGGCCGCGATGATTTCGGCATAGGTTTCCATCTCCGGCTGCGGGGCGATCCGGGAGGTTCCGTGATCGGCGCGCCGTACGGATTTCGGGCGGTTCAACTCCCGCAGCGCCCGATACAGGGTCCAGATCGAGATGCCGTAGGCATCGGCGGCACGAGCAACAATCTCGGTACGGCCTGGATCACGGGGAGAAAGCAGCGACAATCGGCGTCGAAGATCGACAAGAGCCTCTCCGGGCGGCCGCTTTCTCCGCTCAGCCATGGACGTCCTCGGATTCCACTGTTTTGGGAGAGCCACCCTTCTTGCCGATATGACGATAGAGGGTTGCAACAGAAACCCCCATGCGCTGCGCAATATTGCGTACCGGTATGCTGCCTTCCTTCATCAGGGCGCGCGCCGCGGCAATATCGCCCGGGCGCATCGCGGGCGGGCGGCCACCCTTGCGGCCACGTTGCCGCGCCTCGACCAGTCCAGCCGTCGTGCGTTCGCGGATCAGAGCACGTTCGAACTGGGCGATCGCACCGAAGACATGGAAGGTCAGCATGCCGCCCGGCGTCGTCGTATCAATGCTCTCGGTCAAGGACACGAGCCCGATCTTCGCGCGCTCCAACTCTTCCGCCGTCGCGATGAGCTTCTTTAGCGATCGCGCCAACCGATCGAGTTTCCAGACAACGAGCGTGTCACCAGTGCGAAGCACGTCGGAGAGAATTCGGCCCAATTCCGGGCGGTCATCGCGAGCGCCTGACCCGCGCTCGGTAAACACCTTCTCGCAACCGGCGCGTCTCAGCGCCTCAAGCTGAAGCTCCGGATTTTGATCGATCGTGCTGACCCTGGCGTACCCGACCCGCATAGCCATCCAAATGTTCTTGAAAGTCGTTGGACACATAGCATTTTGCGACAACCGTTTCTATAACAGTTTTGAGAAGATTCCATCGCGCCATTCAAGGGGCGTGACGGCATGCGCTATGGCATGCTCAAAAACCCTCGTTTATGACAAACGATCCATGGAAACCAACTATGTGTCTGACGGCCGAATATTCGCGACATGGAGCAGGGAACCTTACGCATCGAAAATCGGGCGGTCCCCGATCTTGTCCCCCTTGTATGGGATACTCCGGGAATTGAGGCGGCGATACCAAAGGATGCGGTCGGCCAGGCCGTTACCATGTTCGAGCCGCAGGAATGCGCCAACTACTTCAAATCTTGCGGATATGACCCCGAGTAATGTGGACGTGCTCTAGGTCACCCAGAGGGGCGCTCGCATCGAGTATAACCTTAAGCGCGATTGCTTCCGGTGAACCATCCTCCATATGTACGGGATGTACAGCCCACACAGACTTTTCGAGAACCACATTCTCAACAGAAACCTCATAAAGCCTACCCGACGCGAGCTCATCGAGGACAGTGCTCCTCATCACGATCGAAATGCCGAGACCAGCTCGAACTGCATGCTTCACAGCCTCAGTGCTCCCGACATTGAATGAGATTGGGAATTGCTCTGCCGCTTGGCCGAAGGCCTCGCGGAGCACGGATCCGGTACCGGTTCCACGTTCTCCGCCAATGAGGGACTCTTGAAATAACTCTGCCGCTTCAATTGTTTTTCGCGTCCTCCAATTATGCTGTGGGGATACGATTATTACCAGCTTTTCCTTCCGCCAAAGGCGGGCTTGATATCCTTTTCGATCGTCCCACCATTCGGTAAAGGCTAGATCAATCTCCTTCCTCAAGAGCTTTTCGATGATTTCAGGATTTGAGGCAACGGCCACCTCAGGTGGCCGGCCTTGAGCATCCTGTAAACGCTTCAAGTGGACTGGCAAAATATAGGTACCGATGTTAGTACTGGCACCCAACGTAATCCGGCCGCTGTGCAGGCGGTCCAGAGATCTCTTCGTGACGGTCAAAAGGCTGCGTGCGAATGGCAAGAATACGAGCCCTTGCCGAGTCGGCACACACTTGTCCTTCCTCCTCTCGACCAGCCGCACCCCTAGTATATCCTCCAATCGTTTCACATTATGTGAGACAGTCGGTTGGGATATCTGAAGCCGTCGCGACGCCTCGTGAAAGCTGCCAGTTTCGATTACCTCTATGAATGCTGCGACATGCGAAAGGCTAAACATTACTTTCTCTAATCAAGGAATTAGTTGAACCTCGTTAATTGCCGCACGAGGTCTTCGGCCTTGGACAAAATCTATAATGTTGTCAGCAGCCTCGTGCTCGATAGCCAAACGCGACTTCGCCACTGCTGAGCCTATGTGGGGTGTCAAGATCGAATCATGTTCGCGATTGAGGAGACCCCCGTGGACCTTGTCAGGCCGGTCGGGTCTGGCCCAGTCCTCCATCTCATAAACATCAGCGGCGTAGCCTCCCAAGCGCCCCGCCTGCAATGCAGCGACAACAGCCTCTTCATCAACCACGCTTCCGCGTGCAGGATTAATAAGAAGTGCTCCTTTGGGCATTTTGGCGAGTTGTTCAGCGCCGAGGAGATGCTTCGTTTCGGCCGAAAGCGGGAGTGCACACACAAGAAAGGTAGACGACGAGATCAACTGGTCAAATTCAAGAGGCTTTACGTTCAGTCTGATCTCATCGGCTTTGTCCAGGGATTGACGATCCCAGTACGACACAATGGCGCCGAAGGTACTTAGGCGCTGTGCTATAGCTTTTCCGATCGCTCCCATCCCTAAAATGCCGATTGCTGTGCCCTGCAGCCCAAGGCCGTAAAACCGAGGGCGCCAACCTTTGTAATCCCTCCTGACGCTCTTGTCGCCTGGCAGAATGTGCCGCCCAAGAGCAATCATCAGACCGATTGTAAGTTCGGCTGTCGGGTCAGTGAGAAGATCGGACACTATCGTGACGTGGACTCCACGCTGCGTGCAGGCTTCGATGTCGAAGTTATCGAAGCCTTTCAGCGCACATGCCACAAGTTGAAGATCGGGAGCGTGCGCGAGTACAGACGCGTCGATCATGTCCGGCATGAACGCCATCATCGCCTTGGCGTCGCTCAATTCTGCGAGCAGTTTCTCGCGGGGCCATGTATCATCAGTATCGTTGCAAACTAAACGAGCGTGGGGAGATAGCTTTGAGATAATCTCCTCGTGGACGCGATGGGTGATTACTACCTTTGGGAGCATTTAATTTATCCTTCTATTGCAGCTGGCGGCGGAGGAGAGCGCCGACCTGGTCAACGATGGTGACCATCAGAAGGACAACGAGCATGATCGCAAGAACCTCCTGATAATTCATGATCCGGAGGGATGTCATCAACTCGAAACCGATACCACCAGCTCCCACAGTGCCCAGGATTGTCGAGGCGCGGAAGTTGTACTCCCACCGATAGATGGTCACATCGGCCAATTGCGGTAGAACTTGTGGCAAGATCGCCCGCGTCACGATCTGGAACGGCGACGCACCAGCTGCGCGTGCGGCTTCTATAGGCGCATTATCGCAATGCTCGATCGCCTCCGCAAAGAACTTGCCCACCATGCCAACCGAGTGAAGACCAAGAGCCAGCACGCCTGGGAGCGCTCCAAATCCCACTGCCGCCACGAAGACGATGCCCATAATCAGCTCCGGGATCGACCGTAGACCATTCAACAATCCACGCGAGATCATATAGATGACAGCGTTGGGTGCTGTTTTCCCTGAGGCGAAAAAGCCAACTGGAAGTGATATCAGTACCGCGATCGCAGTCCCAGCTATACTCATCGCCAGAGTGTCGATGAGAGGGCTGATCCACTCCAAGCCTCGGTTGAAATCCGGGGGAAACATTTCCGTACCGAGCTGCCAGAGCGCAGGAAACCCAGATCCCAGACGCTCCAGATCAAGAAGACCGGAGTGATAACTGCTAACAATGATCACACACGCAATTGCCAACGCGATCACGCCAGCTCTGGTCCAAGCTTTGTTTTGATGTTGAAGGATAGAGTCGTAGTCGGCCGACGGCTGTGTCATCACATATCCTGGAAGAAAGGACGCAGGCCAGCGCCTGCGTCGAAAGGTGAGAAACTGTCTCGAACGCGCCTTACTGACTCAGGTCCAAGTTCAGCACTTTACCGAGCTCACGGACGACGTCGTAGGCTTTGTCATCGATCGGAGCGAACCCATCGGCTTTGAAGGATGCCAATACCTTTTCGTCTTTAAGGTCGATGAAGGCTTTGGTGATCGCCTCTTTCAACGAAGTGTCAAGATCCGACCGCATGGTCCAGGGGTACTGCGGGAACGGATCGGACTCGGCGAGGGCGATAACTTTCTTAGGATCAATGGTGCCACGAGCGACCATTGAATTGTAGATGGGCAACGAAAGTCCGCCAATCTGAGCATTGCCATTCTGCACTGCAATAGCCACGGCATCATGCGACCCTACGAAGTTCTCGCTATAGTCTTTTCCAGCCTCAACTCCGGCCTTAAGCAGCATAGATTTCGGGATAAGGTGGCTTGAGGTGGAAGCCACGTCCCCAAACGCGACCTTTTTCCCTTTTGCATCTTCAAGGCTTTCGATGCCAGCCTCTGCATTGGCGACAACTACAGCGCGATAGGTAGTTTCGCCATCCTTCATAAGTGCTGCGAAAGGCTCGATATCAGCCTTGGTTTTCGCGAGCGTGTAAGAGAGCGGCCCGAAATAAGCCAACTCAAGCCGGCCGAAACGCATCGCTTCGATCATTGACGAGTAGTCGGTCGTTACGATCAGTTCAATCTCCCGACCGAGTGTCTTCTCAAGATACTCCTCGAGAGGACGATTGTTTTTGATGACAGTGGCGGCGTTCTCGTCCGGTAGCAACGCGACGCGCAATGTCTCTGGATTTGAGCCAGCATGCGCCAACGAACTCCAGCCAAGAACGGCGAGGAATGCGAGGGACAGAAGCTTCTTCATAATGCGGCCTCCATGGCAGCTAAAGGTTGATCATACTCGTAGTTGGACAAATCTTGTGTTGTGGTCGGATTTCTTGGGGCGCTGCGGTAGATCGACGCACACATTTGATCGGTCAGTTCGTCGACAGCGGCGTCCGCAACCACTTCCCCGTCGCGCATAGCAATGACCCGGTCGCCGAACCGGCGAGCTAGATCGATCTGATGAAGGCTGATCACAGCAGTGATGCCGTCGGCTGTGCATATTTCGCGAAGCTGCGACAGGACCTCGACAGCCGTTTCAGGGTCCAGACTTGCAACGGGCTCATCTGCAAGGACCAGTTGGGGCTTCTGGACCAGCGCGCGCGCAATGCCCACCCGTTGCTGCTGACCGCCGGATAGTTGATCCGCCCTGACGAGAGCCTTATCAAGAAGGCCTACGCGTTCAAGGCATTCCAACCCCAGCCTTCGATCCGAACGCGGCATAGGGAACAACGTACGCCAGCCAGAGTGGTAGCCCAGGCGGCCCGTCATGACGTTGTCGAGCGCGCTCAAGCGCCCTATGAGTTGGTGCTGCTGGAATATCATCCCAGTTCGCCTTCGGTGAATGCGAAGCTTAGTTTCCGCATCCAGAGCACCAATATCGTTAGAAGTGATCGAACCAGACGTCGGCGCAACCAAGCCGTTGAGTGTCCGGATGAGGGTAGATTTGCCTGCGCCGGATCTACCGAGGAGCACGACGAACTGACCCTGGTTGAACGTCAATGTCGTTGTCTTCAAAGCTTGGGTGCCGTTGGCATAGGTCACGGCAACTCCGTTCAGAGCCAGCATCACAATAATCCTGATCGTTAGTGGTGCATCGATTGAATATTTGCATCACTATGGGCGACATATGACGTCCGTTTATCAGGCTCGTGAAACTTCAATGACAGCACTTAAACTCAGCTCTACCTCCTCGCGTAGCTGCGATGGAGAAATTTCACCCAGAGCCGCCTGATCATGACGGCCCGGTCCCAATTCTACACCACCTTGACGGATGCTATCCCATATTCGGCCAGATAAACCGGCCCTTCTCCAGCCGCCGGGTAAAAAGGCAGGCGCCCAGACCATCATGCCAGATGATCTTCAAAATATCCGATCTGCGGCCCCTGAAGACGAAGAGATGCCCTGACAACGGATCATGCTGCAGAACCTCCTGCACCCGAAGCGCCAAGGAGGGAAAGCCACAGCGCATGTCCGTATATCCGCGCCTTCCTGGCGGGCACCCTTGATCCCGAATATTCCCGTCAGCTGACCGAGCAACTACGACAGGCAGGCGTCCCGGTTTGACCATGCCGTCGCTGGCAATTAATCTGAGCACGTGGCGGATGTTTGCAAGCAGACCCGGATGTTTGCGAGCACATTGGCAAAGAGCGTGAGCACGACGCCCGCTCCATTGTCAGATAATTCGAGCAGAAAATGCCGATGTTTGCGAGCAGAGGCGCTTATGTTGGCAAGCCGCTACACCTATAGCATCCTCTTGGAAGCCATCCTGCTCGCTGTGCTCGGGATAGCGGACATCTGGTTCCTTGCAATGTGGCGCCCTCCCCTTTTAACACTTGGGCTGGCCTTTTTAATGGGATTGCAGAACGCCACCGTCACCCGAATTTCCGATGCTCGCGTGCGGACCACCCATGTCTCCGGGATGGCGACCGACGTAGGCATTGAACTTGGTATTGCGCTGGACATTCTTCGGGGACGAGAGCCAGACACGTACGCTGTTGAAAACCGTACACGGCTCACGTTACACATTTGGACGATAGGAGCTTTCCTTGTTGGAGGCATATTAGGCGTATTCGCTTATCAGCATGTAGGCGGGTACTTGTTGCTGATCTGTGCGGTATCTTTGTTCGTAATTTCACTCAAAGGGATCAGACTGAAGCGCAAGCCGTATGCCACCAGCGGCACAAGGCGAATTCGCTTGCCCCGCCGAAACTCCCGCTGATAGCTGCGTGAGTTGGATAGTGACACCATCAGTATCTTTGTAAGAGACGACTTGCGTCGGACTGCGGAATCTCCGCCTGCTTGCAGTTGAAGAACCGGCACAACAACCGGTATCGGCCGCTATTTGCGCCGACTCACTTCAGCCAAATGGGCAGTGATTCATTAATACGTGCAGCAACTCGGACGAAAATGATGATCGAACCGTGTTTATCGACTCTTTTTTTGGGAACCGTTATTATTGAATGAAAAAGGCCAACATCTGCCGGTTTCTGGGAGTTTGAGGCGAAATTCCGGCTTCATTCGCGACATGAATGGCCCAGCGTTAATATCTCATTAACTATAAAGCGCTTGCGGAAACCGGAAATCGCGTCTTATCTGTTTGCGGAGTTTAGCCGTGCGCTGGCAAAACTCCGTATCTTGGGTAAGAAAGTGCGGCAATGGTGAATTTGGATTTGGCACCTATCGAGGAGTTTTCGGGTTTTCGGGATCTTGTCCGAACCCATTCGGCTGCGCTGTCGGCGCAACTTCAAGCTTACCAAACTAAGATGTTTCCGCCCCACGCACGCAAGACGATTCGAAACTTCTCGCCGGCAGAGGCTGAGAAGCTTTTCGATTGCGCGGAAGGGTATCTTCGCACCATTGTTAGCGAGATGGAGAAAGATGATAGCCTGAACTTCAAAGTGGCTTCTGGTCCAGGCAACCGTCGCGTATATTCTGTCGAGGACATTGCGAAAATACGCCAGTACATGGATGCGGGCAGTCGGCCGGCCGGGAGATACTTGCCCCATCGCCGTGAGGGTGAGGAACTTCAGATCATTGCTGTCATGAACTTTAAGGGCGGCTCGGGAAAGACAACGACATCAGCCCATCTTGCCCAATATCTGGCGCTTCGAGGATATCGCGTCCTTGCTGTCGATCTTGATCCTCAAGCGAGCTTATCGGCGTTGTTTGGAAGCCAGCCAGAAACGGATGTCGGTCCGAACGACACGATCTACGGCGCTATCCGATATGATGATGAGCGACGGCCGATCCAGGATATTGTCAGAGCAACCTATATTCCAGACCTTCATTTGATCCCCGGTAATCTTGAACTTATGGAATTCGAACATGCAACCCCTATGGCTCTGGCAAACCGAGTGCCCGGCGACAAGCTTTTCTTTGCCCGCGTGTCGGACGCGCTAGATGAGATCGCCGATGCTTATGACGTCGTAGTCATCGACTGCCCTCCCCAGCTTGGTTATTTGACGCTTTCTGCACTGACCGCAGCGACGTCAGTTCTGATTACAGTCCACCCACAAATGCTAGACGTCATGTCCATGAACCAGTTTTTGGCGATGACCAGTGACTTGATGGACACAATTGGAGAAGCGGGAGCCGACGATAAACAAAACTGGATGCGTTATCTCGTCACGCGTTTTGAACCCACCGACGGGCCTCAGCACCAGATGGTGGCGTTCCTGCGATCCTTGTTCGGAGCAAACGTAATGGTTAATTCCATGGTGAAGAGTACCGCGGTCTCAGACGCGGGCCTGACCAACCAGACCCTTTTTGAGGTCGACAGAAGTCAGTTTAACCGCGTCACCTATGATCGCGCGCTCGAAGCGATGAACAGTGTCAATCATGAGATTGAAGGACTCATCAAAAAGACGTGGGGTAGAACATGAGCCGAAAGAATCTGTTCTCCGACCTGCCAACACCTGTCGTAACGCCGGCACCGCCTCCACATGCCAGGCCTCTTCAGGGGTCTACGAAACCGATGTCAGCTATCAAGCGGTCGGTCGGAGATCTGAACGACCGCAGCCGCCGAGCCGATGAGATAGAAAAGAGCCTGATGGAAGGCCAGGCGGTAATCGAGATTGACGCCGGCATTGTAGAACCGTCGTTTGTTCAGGACCGCATGGACGGCGACATAGAAGGTTTGAAGGCATCGATCGCTGAACAAGGACAGCAGGTCCCTATTCTCGTTCGTCTGCATCCCGAATTTCCAGACAAGTATCAAGTTGCGTTCGGACATCGACGCCTCCGTGCGCTCAAAGAGCTTGGGATCAAGGCGAAAGCCATTGTCCGTGAACTGACCGACGAACAACTGGTGATCGCGCAGGGTCAAGAAAACAATGAGCGTGCGGATCTCACCTATATTGAGAAAGCGCGGTTCGCGGCCAATCTAAAGGACCGATTCACACGGGAGATTATCGTCGCGTCGATGTCAATCGATAGAGCAGACATCTCCCGTATGATGGCCCTTGTGGATGCTCTCCCGCCCGAACTGGTCGACGCAATTGGCCCGGCGCCCGGAATCGGACGGGGCAATTGGCAGCAATTGGCGGAGCTTCTTGAAAAGTTTCCCGAACCTGCAAAAGTTCACGATCTGGCTCGATCACTGAACACTCTCCCATCGGAGGAGCGGTTTAAAAAGATTATCGCTTATCTCAAACCCGCCCGTCTTGAGCGGGGAGTTCCGGTAGTGCTGTCGACATCAACTGGGGGGCGCTTGGCCCAACTCAAGAACGGCAGGACCAAACTTGAAATAACTATCGACAAGAAGGCCACGCCAGACTTCGCGACCTTCGTACTCGAACGACTGGCCGCGCTCTATGAGGAGCATCAGGCCAGCAAGGACAAAGAGAAGGAAGCTTAACCCGCAAAAGAAAAGAGCCCCCAAAACGTCGCCGTCTCGGAAGCCCTATTCTGTTCGTTAGCAAGTTCAGATTCGCATTTTCGAGAATCATCGTCAAGAGTTTTCGGCGCCATTTTGGCGAACAAATTTCTTTTGCCTGTTGACAGGTAGAAAACGATGCAGACAGGAAATGTTTCAACGCCGTTCGGACGGCGTCCGATATCTCTTGCCCTCGTACGGCGGCAACTAACTGCCGGGGAAATCAGGGCGGGCAAGAGCGTAGACAAGTGGAAAGTGTTCCGCGACGCCTCGGTGGCTATCGAGTTGTTAGGGATCCAGTCAAACAGCCTCGCGGTCCTAGACGCGCTTCTGAGCTTCTATCCCGAAAACGAGCTTCGTCCGGATGCGCAACTCATTGTTTTCCCATCAAACATCCAACTGTCACTGCGAGCGCACAGCATGCCTGGTTCGACGCTTCGGCGGCATATCGCGGTTCTGGTCGATGCGGGACTGATCGTCCGAAGGGACAGCGCTAACGGCAAGCGTTATGCGCGGAAAAATACATCCGGCACAGTCGATCACGCGTTCGGTTTCGACCTGTCTCCCCTGCTCGCTCGTGCTGAAGAATTCGCAATGATGGCCCAACAGATATTGGCCGACCGCGCGGCCCTCAAGAAAGTCAGGGAGGCGCTGACCGTTTGCCGGCGGGACGTCAGGAAGCTAATCACAGCGGCTATGGAAGAGGGGGCTGACGGAGATTGGCAAGCTGTTGAGGACACGTATGTGGGGCTCATTGCCCGTATCCCACGCTCCCCGGATCTCAGCCAGGCGACGGCCATGCTCGATGAGATGGGAGTACTGAAGGAAGAAGTACTCAACCGACTGGCAATGCACGATAAAGTCATAAATAATAGCACCAATGCTGCCCATATTGAGCAGCACATACAGAATTCAAAACCCGAACCCCTAAATGAACTTGAACCACGCTCCAGAAAAGAGCTGGGAGCAAAGCCGAGTGCCGTTAGTGGAAGACGGAGTGAGCCGCCGAAGGTGTTCCCATTGGGATTGGTGATGAAGGCATGCCCGCAGATTGCGGATTACGGCAAGAACGGAGAAATTGTGCACTGGCGAGATTTTATGTCCGCTGCTGTCGTCGTGCGCTCAATGCTGGGTATCAGTGCTTCCGCGTATCAGGAGGCCTGTGAGGTTCTGGGGCCTGAAAACGCTGCGGTGGCGGCGGCCTGCATCCTCGAGAAGGCGAATATGATCAATTCTCCGGGAGGATACCTCAGAGACCTGACGCGGCGAGCCGAGCGCGGGGAGTTCTCGATCGGGCCTATGGTGATGGCGCTCCTCAACGTTAGTCGGCGAGAGGCTCGAAGCGCAGGATAGGTCTGGCGGGAACCCTTGGGTCTCGTTTGGTCTTGGTGCGGCGCTGGCAGTCTATTGCACTGCCGAACCACGAGGCATAGGCGGCCAACGGTTTTCATCGCCGATGGTGCCGTTGCAAAATCCTGGCGGGAACAGTTGAGAGGGCCGGAACGCATCACACATTTCTTCTGCTGGGCGAAAGAGCGATGTCAGAAGGCTTGGAAACGGGATCGCTACAAAACCCCATGGCCGCGTCATCCATATCTTGATCGGCGCTACCTCTTGCGAACGCGGCAATGTGCGTATGAGCATCTAAGACAGGAGATACATTAACGAGACCTCCTGCGAGCTCGGCCATGAATTGAAGGTTGTACCTGCGCCACGTTTGAGACAGCGTTTGCGCGAAGGTTGTCGAGCTGAAACTGGCGAACGATATCTATGCAACGCGCTCGGCAGCGCGAGACTATCGCGCCACAAAAGATTGTTCGACCACTTGCGCAGCCCGCTAGTCGCGGGATTGATTTACCTTTCGGTTTCGGCCGTTACAGCCGCAACCCATCTTCCGCGGTTTCCGGAAGCACGGTAGAGCGTGGGCGACCCAAATGGATAAAGTGCATCTCAAATTACCGCTTGCCGACGTGGATATGGGAGAGAAGCGCCTGCTAAAGACTTCAAAACTGCGACAAAAATTTAATCGATATCCATCGGGTTTGGCAGGCGGCCGTACATTCATTCCAAGGTAATGATATCGACCTGGCCGATCTCCACAATCAGCAGGTCGGTCGATCTAGGAGTGTTGCGTATTGGTTTCGTCGAAAGGAGTTTTGGGACGCCGTTCATCAACAATCGACGCGGCAGTCTGCAATGAGAAGGAGCCAGGAGGAGGATCTGGTCGGGTATCGTTGCCTGGACGCCTCGTATGGGATCTAAAAAGCGCAGGCGATGTCCTCCCTTTCACGGCAGTGAAAAAAAGACCGGAAATCTCCTTCTTGGAAAATGACGAAGGCAAGTATCTCGGCAATGTCTTCGTTGAAAGCGTTCCGGTCATCGATCACATGTCCAGAAAGCCGTGTCCGACATCTGCGCTGACAGAGGCTACTGTCAGAGCAACTATCACAGTTAGATGGCCGCTTTCACCGTTCAGGCGCTGTTTCTCGGATCTGGCTTCCTTGAACTGCCCGCGATAACACCAGCAGGATCGGGGTGAAGACCTCAATCTGTTGGACGAAACTCCAAGGCAAACCCCTCCAAGTCCATCGCGGTGAACGAGGATGAGGTCGCAGGCTTCAGCGGCACAATCCTGCTTGAAGAGGGTGGCTCATCGTTGAGGCAAAACAGATAGACGGAAGGTTGACGTCACACGTTTGCTCGATAGGCTGTCCGATATAGAAGAGGACTGCAGATCAAGGGCTAGCTGTGTTAATATGAAGGTCCGACTTTCTGACAAAAACAACACCAGTTGGTCGGCAACATCTTGTGGGAGCTCCCACAGCAACTAATGCGCTGAAAATAAAAAGATTTTTGAAAACCGTCTTTTTCCCTGTCGCGACTGTTGGTCAATTTGCATACCTGTATACGGTTTTCGATAAGCCATGTTGTGATTTCCCCTGCCCGCAATTCGTTCCGCCAACCGCGGCGATGCCGAAGGAGTATCAGATGTTGTATCCTTTGCTGTCGATTTGAGCCGCGCGTTCAAAGCCAACAGACTCGACGTTGTTTGCTCCCGCGATAATTAACTGCCGTGATTTTTTGTGTCTGTTGATTTTGGTGCGCAGGACGGCGGCGACGGGGGAGTTATGTACCATGAGCGCTTGGGCCATTGCCGAGCTTGTCGGATGAGTTGACTCGCGATCAGAGGTGGCAGAGAAGATCATGTAGCAATAGAGGATAATCAATGGCTGACGAAGAAATCCGTACCCCTGCTGAAGGGGACCCGCAGACTGAGATTGAACAACGAGGTCCGAAGTCGCCTTCCAAGTCAAGAAGCGTTGCAGGTGGCAAGGCCCGTGGGGACACGAAAAAGCAAGTAAGGCGGAAAAGCCGCGGTCTAACCGAACTGGAGAAGCTCGACCGCGTTCGCCACATTGATGAGCACGTTGCGGCTGGCGATACCCTCAAGGCCGCGGTTGAAAAGGCCGGGATATCTGACCAAACCTATTATCAATGGAAAAAAGCGCTGGGACCCGCTCCCCAGTCAGGAATTCCAGAAGATGATGAGTTTGCCGAGTTTGTTCACCTCGAAGAAGAGAACCGTCGGCTGCGCAAACTCCTGGCAGAAAAACTTCGGGCGGAAAACGCCGATTTGCGTCGAAGGCTGGGTTTGAAATAGCCATCATATTAAGGTTTATCGAGCCATAGGAACGCATGAAGCTGATGAGCATGCGCTTTATAACGGGCCCAAGTCGATTGGTCTTGGGACTCTATTTAATTCAGACATACGACCCATGAGAACACCACGACCCAATTTTGTCGTCGAGTACAAGACGAACAGGCGCCAAGTGAAGCCAAGAGGAACCTCAATTTGGGGCAGTCTCGATTTGCAGGCCGTCGCTCGACAAATCGAAGTCGATGGGATGGTACCGGGTGATTTGGCAAACGCGGGCACTGCACCTCGCTCGCTAACGCCTGATAGTGCATCGCCGGTATCGATTCTGGAATCGCAGCCAGAACCACATCAACATACGCTTTCTTCGGGCGGCGAACGAATGCCGGAGCAAAGCCCGGATGTCGGCGCGCTAGACGATCAGACTACCGAAGCCGCATTAATGGTTCCGGCGCAGGATGACGATTCAGCAAAACCGGTGCCAGGCCGAGCTCAGGTGCGGAAGGGGAGGGGAGCCAAACGAGCACCTCCGATAGCCCCTAAACTCTTCAGAACGGAGGACGACGACACAGCGCCAAGCGTACTCGCGTTGCTTGAGGCTGACAATCGCTACCTAAAACGACTGATGATGAACAAGCTTCGTGAAGAAAACGAGTGGATGATGTCCAGGCTCAATCGCTTGCCGAGGTGAGGCCGTCCGGATCGCGCGTCACGTGGAATCTGGTGGTTGCCTTTTGATGCTCTTCGTCTGAAGGTTCAACGAGCTTTTGCTGCAAGCTCTCCCATTGGTGTCCCACCTCTAAGAACAGGGCGCGCATAGCACATGCGCTCGAAGGCTTTTCGAGCGGATCACCGTCTACATCCGTGGTTTTTCCAGGGGTCTTAATATGGCGGACTACGTACATCCAGTTCGCCTCAGCTGCGGCGCAGTTTGGTCAAGCTCCCGAATAGAGCGCACAAACAACGTCCCGGCCGGTTCTGCGATTACAGTGAGGTTATGCGAGCTGCAATAAGCAGTCTGCTCTTTGGCCTCTTCATGGTCTTCACTTTCACATGGATTCTCATGGAAGTTTGGTCGAACTAGTCCCGATTTCTCGGGGTCTTGAGACGGATCTGGTGAGTGGGTCTGCCGCTCTTGACGGTAGCTATACCGAACATTGGGTTCGTGTTGGATCGTTGGTGCGAGCCCTATGCGACGACAATACCCTCGTCTGACATAGGCTGGAAATGCACATCATTAGCTGGTGTTCCAGATTGACTGGCAAAGATTTTGACAGGCCCTGTCGACCCGCATCTGTCATTGGATCGCATGTATCTGTTACTCCCCAACACCGGGGCCCTTTAATAATCGTCGGCTCATTGTCGTAGCGCCAAGAAAGAACATAAAGAGAACGAAGGGGTGAGTTAGCTTCGTCACCCGACCCCTTGTTGGCGGTGCGCCTTTCCGTGCGCCCGTCGAACTTCCCGTCCGTGGCCCGAGCTTTGCGCGCTTGAATATCGAACACACCGATTGCCGTGCCGCGGGAAGTGGTGAATGTGTTCGACGCCTGTTATGGCAAGAATGTGGATGAAGAAAAGATCCCGCCTCTTGAATCTTTGCCCTGGCTTGATCTGAATCTATTGCAGAACCCAGAGGGGAGGGGAGGTGATTGCCCACCGATCGGCGGACATGTCGGCAGAAGCGGGCAGCGTCGGATCGCGGCATCATGGATTTTCTCTGTCCAACGGGTGAGGGGATGAGCCCATCACACTGAACCATCAAGAGTCGGACAGCATTGCCCAAGACGCGGAATCTTGCCGATCAATATGCACCCATTGATCCGCAGAGGATACTCAATCGAGATTCCGTTAACCGCTACGCACATTCCCCAGCGATTTAATGCAAAGCGTCGTCGAGCGAGACTATATGAGTTGCTGCAAATGAAAATTGAGCGACGAGGACGTGCCGTTGCAAGGCCTTTTGACCGTTTGCGCCAAGCAAGTTTTTCCAAAGAAACCGATACCAGCTGGCTTGGATCGAGCAATGGATAGCCGGTGAAATCGAAATTCCAGAAGCTCGGCATAACTACATGCAACTGCTGCAGGAGCAGTGCTCACTGCAAAAATACGCCCAGGACAGATACTTTCAGGCGTGCAGACAAATGATGCGTGGAGCGACAATCTTTCCCGCTCGGCCAACAGGCGATCGCCTCGCGCAATGACCGTGCTGATTGACCCGGATCCCGGCGCACATCGGCGAACATGGAGTTCATTGCGACGGCCCAATACTCTCAACAACTTCGTAACGCTGAACAAATGAACCTAAGCCCTTATTCAATAACGCAAGTATACTCTCTGAGTTGACGGGGACTGTTACTACTTTTTCTATGTTCATAACCGGCCACTCCATCTCGGGGTCGGCTACTATATCTGCGCGCATTTCTTTCAAGGCGCGCTGAGCTTCTTCATGACTGTCAAAGAAAACATCTGGAATGCCGGTTGGCTTCCAACGCTCCTCGGCGGTTACACCGGCATTTGAATATGTGTAAAAGGTGAAGGCAATGTCCTGTGCCAATGGTTTCTCCTAAAGCAATTTCGGCGGTGCGCCCCCGCCGTTCAATGCTCATTGACCCCTGGTGATCGGGGGATTCGAAACCGCATACCACGGCCCCATGGCCTTTAGTTCCGGAGAACCTATTGCATACGCCACAGGTCCCCCGACCGCAAAGGTCAAGGAGTCTGGTGCCTTACGGGTGGCACCAACCGGGTATGAGGGGTTTCGACGCCCCGAAGCGGCGCGTACCGCTTCGCTGCGGACGATATGTGATCTTGTTGAATTTGTCCTGAAATTTCTTCGATTATCTTCGATCACGGCTCCCTCGACATTGCGAATATCGGCATATCCGCAGAATGGCGTGGAAGGGGCCTGTGGCAGTCAAAATGGGCGCTAGGTGAAAGCCTGGAGTGTTTCGCCAGCCAACTTTCCAACGGTCCGGATGGAGGTTGCCGCTCTTTAGTGACATTTCGTTCGCTAGCAGCGGCTTGATCGAGCCGAGCCTGATGAAGCCGGCTCAAGACGCCGCCGGCTTGCCCTCTCGGGTGCCGCTTGCGAGCCGGCGGCGGCAAGGGAAGCTTCGCCGCGGCGGGCAGGTGGCGCTTGTGGTTCCGGACCTGCCGGCAACTCCCGCCGCGCCCTTGCCTCCGCATGCTCTTCGCGGCTGTCAGATGGGGTCCCGCAAAATGTGTGGGAAGGCAACCCAAGTGGAAAAGAGGGCGGCAAGAAATGCCGAAAAGAGAATGGAAAAGAAAGAAATCCAGGAACTGCGCATTCGTGTGCCATGCTCTGCGGTGCTGGAAAAAGCGGGCTTCGTCATCGATCTGAAAGAGAGCACCCTGCGGGCGGTAAAATATCGCCGTGACAGCGAAATCATCATCATGATTCATGACGGTCACGGCTGGTTTGACCCGCTTTCCGAAGCCAAGGGTGATGTATTCTCGCTCGTCGCCCATCTGGATGGCGGAGGCTTTAGGGCAGCACGCGATCGCGTCGCCGAGTTGATCGGCTATGTCCCGCAAGGAACCGCCAGACGCACGGTTAATCGTGTCCGAGGGCCAAACCTTGCAATTGCCGAACGATGGAACCGCCAACGCCGGCCATGGCCTGGTTCTCAGACCTGGCACTATCTCTCCGAAATAAGGTTGTTGCCATCGCATACACTCCATGCTGCCATTTCCCAGAACGCTGTTCGCGAAGGACCTTACGGCAGCATGTGGGCCGCCCATACGAACGATCTTGGCGCCATTACGGGCTGGGAGGAGCGAGGCCCGGAATGGAGGGGCTTTTCGACCGGGGGAACAAAGGTTCTGTTTCGCCTCGGCCGGTCTGTGGCGTCCCGGCTCTGTGTCACTGAAGCGGCGATCGATGCCATGAGCCTTGCTGCCTTCGAGGGTCTGCGTGATGGCACCCTCTATCTCAGTACCGGCGGGGGCTGGTCTCCGGCAACAGATGCGGCGCTGCGCATGCTTGCCGCCCCTTCCGGTGTCCAATTGGTCGCGGCAACGGACAATAACGCGCAGGGCGACACGTTCGCCGATCGGCTTCGAACCCTTGCGGAAGAGGCGGGCTGTGGCTGGCAGCGATTGCGGCCTCCTGCAGATGACTGGAACGAGGCTCTGCAGGAGAGGGAGGCGGAAAGAAGAAAAAGAAGGGGGGAAAGGGAAGGCGTGCCGCATTCGCGCCAGCCGCATCAAGGGAAGCTTCGCCCGGCCTGAAGCCGGCCCTTGACCCGGCCGGTCACGATGCCGGCGGCTGAGAAGGGGTAATGAAGGACTGAAGTGGATGGTGAGGTCGAGAGGGCAGCGCCGCGCATCGGTCCGGAACAACTCCCAGGGAGCCGAAGATGAATACCTCACCCGCAATCCGCAAGGTCTATCAGGGGGTCGCCGATCGCCACCAGATGTTCCGCATGTTCGACCGCCACGCCCAGCGACCTGATCGTTGGAACGATGATGCGACAGCGCTCTACAGCGGGGAATGGTTTGAGATCCGCGAGAGCGAACACGATTACATGTTCGAGATCCTGCCACCCCTATGGATCCGGGGGTCGTTGTTCGCCATGCGCGAGTTTCTGACCGGATCGATCACCAGCGTCTTCTTCGCGCTGCGCATCGACGGAACCATCCGCCACTTCCACGGCTATTGCGATCTTTCAGACACGTCTTCTGTCGAAAACATGCGGCTCGCCATCACCGAGCGCGAAACCCGGCCGGTGCGTGCCATGACCCGGGATGAGCGTCTGGACCACATCTGGAGCAGCACGGCCGATGATTATCGGGGCTATGCCACTGATCGCTGGCCACACGCCTCACGCGGCAAGAAAACGATCATCCTCTATGGTGGCGCGGCCGGCACCACGCTCAAGCTGCTCGAAGACCTGACCGACGACGAGATCGCTGCGAAACTGCCCGTGCATCTGCGCCACCTTCCCGTTTCCATCGCAGCGTGAGGGGGCGTGACATGGCCGACTATCATTCTCCCACCGTGGTAACCCCGAACGTCCCGTTTCACGACGTCACCCCTCTCGAAGCTCTCCTCTTGCCGCTCGTGTTCGATGAAAGTGCCGAAGAGGACGGGTTCTATTTTCATTCCTGGTGTGGGCCTTCCCACGTCATTACCGTAGGTATCGGCGAGCTTCGCGAGGCTCTTCATGCGTCCCAAAGCACCGAATCTAGGATCACCGTCTACGTGACCAAGCTGCTGGAGGAGCACGAAGCCACCCCCGAGGAAGATCTTCCGGATGATCTTGATATCGATCTGACGGCTGGGCCGGGCTGGGACGAGATCCTTCAGGATATCGCCCGTCGTTCATCCATATTGGACGAGATCGTCGTCACCGCGGCCTTCACCTGCACGAAAATGCGCGCAGACGGCTTCGGCGGCAGTGTCATGCGCATCACGAAGACGGCGATCCAGTATTCCTCGACGACCGACATGCTGGAGCGCATGTGGAACGAGCACCCAACGCAGCCGGCGCCAGACACCGGCTCGAATGAAACCGGTGGCCATGACACCCGGAGCCGTCTGGAGGGCATCGCCGCCGCCGCGGGTTGGGACAGTTTCACGTTGTCGCTGCAAATCTCCCGCTGGCTTGACCAGAACCGGCACACCGAAGCGCTGGCCGGCTATCTCGACGGCCTCGCATCCGACGAGACGGACTGACGTCAGTCCGACCACAGAACCCCGTCATCGAAGGAGCGATCCGGATGCCCACCACATCTCTCTTCTCGCCGTTCCGTCGCATCAACACGGGGACGGCGTCTGCTGCTGAAGTTCGAGCGCTCCTCTCGAGGCACGATACAGCACCCATGTCCCTGCGACGCTTCACCGGTATCCTGCATGCAGGTGAGTGGTTCGAGCTCGACGAGCCCGCGGCGCGCGCGATGGCTGGTCTGTTTCTCGGCCGTCTACGGCCCGGTGGTCTTATCGTGCTCCCAGGGCGGCGCCCCGAGCAGATCCGGTCCGTCTCTTCAGCCTTGTGACCAGTTATGGCGAACGCTGGTTCCACGGTTTCGTCAGCGTCACCGATCCCGCCGTGACGCCTGAGGCCATGCGGGCGGCGATTGTCGCGCGGGAGACCGGCGAACCTGTCCCGTACATCCGCGAGGAAGAGCTCGAACGCATCTGGAACGGCGCGGGTAGCGATGGCGGCTATGCCGACGACGTCTGGCCGCCGGGCAATAAGGGGTTCAGGACCATTATCGTCCGCAAGCCGGGCTTCAGGCCCGTTCTCAAACTTCTCGTCCACCTGTCTCCCGACGAGGTGCAGCAGCTTTTGTCGGTACCCTGACCGCCATCCGCAACGCCGCAGTCAATCAACATTCATTCCGACCAACTGGCCCGGAGCATCGTTTCGGGCCTTTCCATTTTCAAAAAGGACAACCCCATGGACGACCTCGAAACCACCATCGTGATCAACCCGGCGATCCCACTCGTCGACATCACCGAACTCGAACGGCTGGTTCTCTCCAGCGTGTTCGACGCAGGCGAGGTCGACAACGCGCTATTGCTCTATACCGACCGCGGCGCCGCCCTGACGTTCAGCCTGGCGGCGGGCGATCTCTCGGCAGCCTATGAAACGTCTCGCCGTGCGCCCAAGAGCGAACTGAATCGGATCGTTGCCGAATGCTGGCGTGACCAGATCGATGGTCGGGACAGAATAGAAATCGATCTGCGACCGAGCTCCTGGGAGTTCATTCTGCAGGACATTGTCGCGCGCTCCGAAACGCTTTCGGAAGTGCGCGTGCTCGAATGGTCCCGGCATTCATCGCAGAGACCTGACAGTTTCAGCGCCAGCATCATGCTGATCACCGCAACGGAATGCGCCGGCCGTTCCAGCGACAATCTCTTTGAGGATCTGCGCGCTGCGACCGAGACACAAAGGCCCGCCGAGGGCCTGCGATACCCGCCCGGTGCGCCTGATCTCTCAAATGCCGATCCGGTTCTTGCGCGTATGCGCCGCACGATCGACCGCCAGATCACAGGGCGTTTCCCGCACGACCAGTTCATGCTCGATCGGGGCGGTCGCAACTCGCTGACCACCATCCGCCGGTTCATCGAGTCCTTCGCCACGTCGGCGCCAGTGATCGCCGACATTGATAGCCGGCAGTTGGACGCGGCCCTGTGCTGCTGGGAGGCCATGCAGGACTACCGCATCCTGTTCGAACACGACAAGCCGCTGGTGCGGAACATTCATGCTCTGATGTTGCACTGGACCCAGCTCGGTTCGATCGAACTGCGGCGCTGGGCGCGGCCGGCTGCCATCTATGCGCTTCAGATCCATGACCATCTTGGACGGGAGCTGATCGATCGTCATGCCCCGTTCGACTACGGATTTATCCCGGCAGTCCTCGAAGTGCTCGAATGGACGGAAAATGGCCCGGACTTCGCAACAACGCTCGAGGACGCCGCCGTCCGCGTGCTGAAGAAGCTCGACGTGCAGCAGGGAGCAAACCGATGAGCGAGCAAGCCCCATCTCCCGCAATGTCGGCAGCTGGAAAGGATCCTGGCGATCCTGCGCGCAGAAAGCATTTCGTCCATGTCTACGCCGTGGTCCGGGTGAAGGTTGAAGTCGATGCCGAAAACCACCGGGCGACCATGGCCGCGGCTGACGAACGTCTGTTCGGCAACGGATTTGCCGTCAGCCTCAATCCCCGTGGCAACGGCGTGATCGAGGCCGATTATGCCGGGGAAGTGGTCGGTTATCTCGTCGATGAGGTGGACGACCCGGTCTATGAGAGAACCCGGAACTATGGTGCGGACCACCAACTGCAAACATTGGATGAGGGACGCCGGCGTCTGCCTGTCACTTTATCGGAGGACCTGCGCGTGACGCTGACGTTCGTACCCCAGATCTGGCGCGACGATCAGGCGATTGAGGACGATGTCTCCGAGCCGACAGACCGGACCGTGTCGCGGTCGCTGCTTCTCGAACGGTTTCCGACAGAGGCGGACTGGTATGCCAAGGCTGAGATCAGGGATGACCTGCGTTACGAAGGTGATGCTCCGCAATGGATCCGGGACTGGCCCGGCCCCTTTGAAGTACGGCTGGACGATGACGTTGCGGACGTCTGGGATGGCGCCGATGAATAATGAGCGTCTTCTGCGGTGCCTCCGAGCTCACCCTGATCTGTTTGGCGATGACGATGAACGGTCCCGCCGCGAGACACGCCTGATCCTGCGTTGCAAGGCGCGGCTGATGCCCGAATGGAACGCCCGCTCCGAGCATGTACGGCTGGAGGCCGACCGTCGTTTCTGGTTCCGGACCCTGTGAAGGGAAGGGAAGGGGAGGGAAGGAGAAGAAAAGAAGACCTCTGCCGCATGTGGCTCCGGCCCGTCAAGGGCGGGCTTTGCCGCTAAAGCGGCCCTTGACCGGCCATCGCCAATGCGGCGGTGAAAAGCTGGATTGGAAGGTCCGAAAAGACGCGAAAAGCGTCGGGGAGCTTCCGCTCCATCCCCGAAAAACAGCGATCACAAAGCCACGACATGCCCCGGCGGATTTTATTCCGGCCGCGCGATCGGTCGCTCAACAGAATGGAGAAGAGCATGCCCAGCAAGTCCTTCACGTCAACTTCAATTCCATCGTTTGCCGGTCGGCCTGGTGGATCGGAAAGCCGGTTCATCCCGGCGGCTGCCAATGACGACGATCCGGATCCGACGCCGCCGTCACCTGCGGCCGCCGCAAGGCCAGCATCGGTGGCGAATGAGATCCCGCCACTTCCCATCGCGGTTTGAGGGAGGATCGAACATGTTGACTTTCCCGGTCCAATCCATCCTCGACGTCATCGCACGTGGTCGAGCCGATGCAGAAGTCAATGGCGGCTTCCGTGACCCCTATTATGGGCTCGAACCCGGCAAGGGCGAGAAGCCCGGCCTTTGGCTCGTCGGGGACCATGGGGTTTACGTCATGTCCAACGGAAAATTGCCTGACAACGGCAAGCCGCTGGTCATCTATGCCGAACAATGCCACCCCGAGCGAAATGACGACTGGTTCGAGGTCAAACGCCAGACCTTCGGCGGCGACGACGGTGTCGATTTCATCGATGCCGAGAGCCTCGAAGCAATGATCGCCGCCAGCCCCGGCGGTACGCATCTCTCTTTCGCCTTCGATGACGACGCGATGCAGATCTCGGTCATTCAACGCGGCTGACGCATCGGCGTCCGCTACAACCACAACCTTTCCCCCTTCCACGCGAGCGTCATGCCGGTTCACCCGGTCGATGACGCTCGTCTTTTTTCAGGAGCATTCACCAGATGTCCAACGATTCCTTTTCCCTCGATATGTTCGGCAATACCGCGCTCTCCTCCGGGCTTGGTTTTGGCCTTGGCATGAACGAAGAATTTGCCCCCGAACCGGCCACGCCTGAAAACACAAGCGCCGCGCCTGAAGCGCCTATCGTCCCGTTACCGGTTGTCGCGGCGAAACTACCGTCGCCTCGCAAGATGGGCGATCGTGCCAATTTCTATCTCGATGACGATGATCGCGACCTTCCGAAAAGCTGGAAGGAGCGCGCCAGGATCAATGTCGCCGCCATCCTCTCCGCCAACGAGATCGAGAAGCTCGATATTCCGGTGACGCGCGAACACCAGAAGCGGCTGATCCGCTTCACCGGTTTCGGAGCCTCCGAACTGGCGAACGGCATGTTCCGTCGCCCCGGCGAGGTCGAATTCAGGGACGGTTGGGACGATCTTGGCGGTTCGCTGGAAAGTGTGGTTTCAGAGACGGATTACGCCTCGCTGGCACGTTGCACGCAATATGCTCATTTCACGCCCGAGTTCATCATTCGCGCCATATGGGCAGGTCTTCAACGTCTGGGATGGCGCGGCGGCCGCGTTCTTGAACCGGGAATCGGTACAGGTCTATTCCCGGCCCTGATGCCGGAGGCATTCCGCGCCTCCAGCTATGTCACCGGCATCGAACTCGATCCGGTCACCGCCCGGATCGTCCGCCTCCTTCAGCCGAAGGCGCGGATCGTCAATGGCGATTTCGCCCGCACCGATCTTGGGGTGATCTACGATCTTGCCATCGGCAACCCGCCGTTTTCTGATCGAACGGTGCGCTCCGACCGCAACTATCGCAGCCTGGGTCTCAGACTGCATGATTACTTCATTGCAAGGTCGATCGATCTGCTGAAGCCAGGCGCTCTCGCCGCTTTCGTCACCTCCCACGGTACGATGGACAAGGCCGATACGACGGCCCGTGAGCATATCGCGAAATCGGCCAACCTTGTCGCCGCCATTCGCCTGCCGGAAGGCGCGTTTCGCGCAGATGCCGGGACCGATGTCGTGGTCGACATCCTGTTCTTCCGCAAACGCAAGGCCGGAGAGCCCGAAGGCGATGTCACCTGGCTTGACGTCGACGAGATCCGGCCCGCCACCGCCGATGAGGGCGCGATCCGCGTCAATCGCTGGTTTGCCAGACATCCCGTCTTCGTGCTCGGCGACCATGCCCTGACCTCCGGGCCCTTTGGCGAGACCTATACCTGCCAGCCGCGTCCCGGCGAGAACCTTGAGGGTCTGCTGAAGGACGCCATCTCGCTGCTTCCCGAACATCTCTATGATGGCGAGCCGAGTATCATTGATCTCGATCTGGAAGAAGAACTCGCCGAGATCGTCGACCTGAAGCCCGATAATGCCAAAGTCCGCGAAGGCAGCTTTTTCCTCGACAGCCAAAATTCCCTCATGCAACTGATCGACGGCTCCCCCGTGCCTATCGGCATACGCAAGGGTCGCGGCGGCGACGGCATTCCGGAAAAGCATGCCCGCATTATCCGCAAATTGCTCCCGATCCGCGATGCCGTTCGCGAGGTGCTGAAAGCCCAGGAACAGGATCGTCCCTGGCGGGATCTTCAGGTCCGGCTGCGCATCGCCTGGGGGGCCTTTGTTCGGGAATTCGGCCCGATCAATCATACTACCGTCTCGATCAGCGAGGACGAACAGACCGGTGAGGTCCGTGAGACCCACCGCCAACCGAACCTGGCGCCGTTCAGGGACGATCCCGATTGCTGGTTGGTCGCGTCCATCGAGGACTACGACCTCGATACCGACACGGCAAAGCCCGGTCCGATCTTCTCCGAACGGGTAATCGCGCCACCGGTTGCGCCTGTCATCACCAGCGCCGGGGATGCGCTTGCGGTCGTGCTCAACGAACGTGGCCGTGTCGATCTCGAACACATCGCCGAACTGCTGCACATGTCCGCCGAGGAGGTGATCGAAGAACTCGGCGAAGCAATCTTCCAGAATCCCACCGACGGCTCCTGGCAGACCTCCGATGCCTATCTCTCGGGTCCGGTTCGGACCAGGATGACAGAAGCGGAAGCAGCGGCCAAACTCGATCCAGCTTTTGAGCGCAATGTCCGTGCCCTGCAGGCGGTCCAGCCGGCCGATCTTCGGCCTTCCGATATTACCGCCCGCCTCGGTGCTCCCTGGATCCCCGCATCCGACGTCGTGGATTTCGTCAAGGAGTTGATGGGCGCCGAGATCCGTATCCACCACATGCCGGAACTCGGCAGCTGGACGGTCGAGGCGCGCCAGCTTGGATACAGTGCAGCAGGTACGTCCGAATGGGGCACCAGCCGGCGCGATGCCGGCGAACTGCTCGCCGATGCACTGAACTCCCGCGTGCCGCAGATCTTCGATACGATCAAGGACGTCGGCGGCGAGCGGCGCATCTTCAATGTGATCGACACCGAAGCAGCGCGCGACAAGCTTCAGAAGATCAAGGAGGCGTTCCAGAAGTGGGTCTGGACCGATCCGGATCGCACCGATCGATTGGCCAGAATCTACAACGACCGGTTCAACAACATCGCGCCTCGGGCTTTTGACGGTTCGCATCTGAAACTGCCGGGCGCCAGCGCCGCCTTCCGCCTCTATTCTCACCAGAAGCGTGGCATCTGGCGCATCATCTCCGCTGGTTCCACCTACCTCGCGCATGCTGTCGGGGCGGGAAAAACCATGACGATGGCCGCCGCGATCATGGAGCAGAAGCGTCTGGGCCTGATCGCCAAAGCCATGCAGGTCGTGCCAGGACATTGCCTTGCACAGGCCGCCCGAGAGTTCCTGGCGCTCTATCCATCCGCCAACATCCTTGTTGCGGACGAGACCAACTTCACCAAGGACAAGCGGGCGAGGTTCCTCTCCCGCGCCGCGACCGCGACCTGGGATGCGATCATCATCACCCATTCGGCTTTCAAGTTCATCGGTGTTCCCTCCGCCTTTGAACAACAGATGATCCACGACGAACTGGAGCTTTATGAGGAATTGCTGACCCGGGTCGACAGCGAGGATCGTGTCTCACGCAAGCGGCTGGAACGATTGAAGGAGGGATTGCAGGAACGGCTTGAAGCGCTTTCGACGCGCAAGGACGATCTTCTGACCATCTCCGAGATCGGTGTCGACCAGATCGTCGTTGATGAGGCCCAGGAATTTCGCAAATTGTCGTTCGCGACAAATATGTCGACGCTCAAGGGCATCGATCCGAACGGTTCGCAGCGCGCCTGGGATCTCTATGTGAAATCCCGCTACATCGAAACTCGCAATCCCGGCCGCGCGCTGGTGCTCGCCTCGGGGACCCCGATCACGAACACGCTCGGCGAGATGTTCTCGATCCAGCGGCTGCTCGGACATGACGCGCTTGCCGAACGTGGCCTGCACGAGTTCGACGCCTGGGCAAGCTGCTTCGGCGATACGTCAACCGAGCTGGAGATCCAGCCGTCCGGCAAGTACCGACCCGTCAGCCGCTTTGCGAGCTTCGTGAATGTCCCGGAGCTGATCGCCATGTTCCGGGCCTTCGCCGACGTGGTGATGCCCGACGATCTTCGCGAATATGTCAGGGTGCCGGCGATTTCGACCGGCCGCCGCCAGATCGTCACCGCCAAGCCGACGCCTGCCTTCAAGATGTATCAGCAGATCCTCGAAGCGCGCATCAAGGCAATCGAGATGCGTGAGGGACCGGCGCAGCCCGGTGACGACATTCTCCTGTCGGTGATCACCGACGGCCGCCACGCGGCGATCGATCTTCGTCTGGTCATGCCGGCGAATGATAACGAGGACGAAAACAAGCTGAACATGCTTGTGCGCAACGCTTTCCGGATCTGGCAGGAGACAGGTGAAAGCATTTTCCGCCGCCCGGATGGCAAGGATTACGATGTGCCGGGTGCTGCCCAGATGATTTTTTCCGATCTCGGAACCATGAATGTCGAGAAGACACGTGGCTTCTCCGCCTATCGTTGGATACGCGATGAACTGATCCGGCTCGGCGTGCCCGCTTCCGAAATTGCCTATATGCAGGACTACAAGAAGACCGAGGCCAAGCAACGGTTGTTCGGCGATGTGCGTGCCGGCAGGGTGCGGTTCCTCCTCGGATCCTCCGAGACAATGGGAACAGGTGTTAATGCGCAGTTGCGCCTCAAAGCCTTGCATCACCTCGACGTGCCGTGGCTGCCTTCCCAGATCGAACAACGCGAAGGACGCATCGTCCGTCAGGGCAATCAGCATGACGAGGTCGATATTTTCGCCTACGCGACGGAGGGCAGTCTCGATGCATCCATGTGGCAGAACAATGAGCGCAAGGCGAGGTTCATCGCTGCGGCGTTGAGCGGCGATACCTCGATCCGCAGGCTTGAAGATCTCGGCGAGGGCCAGGCCAACCAGTTCGCAATGGCGAAAGCGATCGCCAGTGGTGACGAGAGGCTGATGCAAAAGGCAGGTCTGGAGGCCGATATCGCCCGGCTCGAACGGTTGCGTGCTGCCCACGACGACGATCAATATGCCGTTCGACGCCAGATCCGTGACGCCAAGCGTGACATCGAAACGGCGACCCGCCGGATCGCTGAGATCGGTGAGGACTTGATACGGCTGATTCCGACCGCGGCGGATTCCTTCACCATGACCGTTCTGGGTGAGGTCCACGATGAACGCAAGGAGGCTGGCCGGGCACTGATGCGGGAAATCCTGACGCTCGTACAGCTTCGCCAGCATGGGGAGGTTCATCTCGCATCGATCGGCGGGTTCGATCTCATCTATGAGGGCGAACGGTTTGGCAAGGCGGACGGTTATCGTTATGCGACGCTGCTGCAGCGCACCGGTGCGGACTACGAGATCGACCTAGCCGTCACGGTAACGCCGCTCGGGGCGATCTCCCGCCTCGAACATGCGCTCGACGGGTTCGGGGAGGAGCGTGATCGTTATCGCCATCGTCTCGAAGACGCCCGCCGACGGCTCGCCTCATATCGCACCCGTGAGGGCGGCAGCTTCGCCTTCGCTGAGGAACTTGCTTTAAAGCGTCGCCAGTTGAGCGATGTCGATGAGGCATTGGCCGCCTCGATGCGTGAGGAGAGCCACGGTGTTGAGCAGGCAGCCTGATCGCTTCCATCGCTTGTCCCCGCTGATCGGGGGGGACAAGTTGTATTTCTACGCTGCCTTCGGCTGTTCACATACGCAGAACCGCCGGAATTGCAAAATAGTCAAATAATTTGTATATTCCGATTAAATTGAATGGAGCGTGACCATGAAAAAGTTTTCGACTGTCGAACTGCTGCGTGACATCAAGACCGTGACGATGGCAGCTGATCGTCAGCCTGTTGCGATCACGCAGCATCGCAAGCCAAGATATGTGCTGATGACCTATGACGAGTTTGAGGCGTTGAAAGGCAGGAGCGATCCCCGCCGGGTCTACGGCCCCAATGAAGCACCAGCTGACCTCGCGGCGATGGTCCTGCCTGAACTGGACAGGCTGATCGAGGAAGGGCGTGACCCCAATGGTTGACGTACCGTCGAATGGCTCTGTCATTTCCTACCCCTATCTTTGGGCATGGCAACGCGACAAAGGGGAGACGGAGGGTCGAAAAGAACGGCCCGTCTGCATGGTTCTTGCAATCGCCAAAGGTAGCCAGACAAATCTCATTCTGCTGGCAATCTCGGGAACACCACCACGTTCAGATCAGACAGCGCTCGAGATCCCGCAGCTCGAATGCCGCCGTGCCGGTATCCGAGATTGGAAAGATGCCTGGATTACTGTGTCGGAATTCAATCACGACGTGGCAGAGACCTCCTTCCACTATGACCCGAACATGGAAGTGCTGGGATCGTTCAGCAAAGGCTTTCTTTCCAAGATTGCCGCAGCCTTCAAGCCGTATCTCGCAACCTTGAGCGCAAAAATCAGCCGTATCGACTAAATCTCATACGCGGCACACAGGGTCTATCCGTTCTTTTTTCCAGATTTTTGCTTGACCCGGATACGCAGCGGGCGGCCCTCTGCATGCTCAAGATCGAAGGCGTTTGTTTTCCTCACGAGATCGCTCAGCTTGCGAAACCCATAAGTTCGCGGGTCAAAATCCGAAGCGAGATTTGCAAGTTGATTGCCGACGGCGCCAAGCGGCACCCATCCATCCTCGCTTTCCATCTGGGCGATGACCTTCCTGATGATGGGCGTGGCGGCTGTCGGAGGCTGGAGAGAGGCTGTCGCCTGTGCCGTATCTGTCCCGTTCGCGGCAGCCACGGGCAACAGATTTTCGGTATAGATGAAACGCCGGCAGGCCTGCCTGAAACTTTCAGGCGTCTTCTGCTCTCCAAAACCGAAGACGTCGATGCCTTGTTCACGGATGCGAGAGGCGAGGCGGGTGAAATCGCTGTCGGAAGATACCAGGCAAAAACCGTCGAAGCGACCACTATGCAGCAGGTCCATCGCGTCGATGACAAGCGTGATATCGGAAGCATTCTTGCCGGCCGTGTAGGCGAACTGCTGCTGGGGAATGATTGCGTGCCTTGCGAGAACGTCGATCCACGCCTTTGAACGAGGATTGGCGAAGTCGCCATAGATGCGTCGAACACTCGCTTCGCCGATCTTGGCAATTTCTTCAAAAAGGCCATCAACGATTTTCGCGGACGCATTGTCAGCGTCGATAAGCACCGCGAGGCGCGGGGAACGGGGTTCTGCCATGCCAAAGGATCCTGCCTATCACAATTGACTGTAATCCAGCATCAACGAGCGGGTGGCGTGTGGCAACAACCTTGTTTCCCTACGCTCGCGATAGCTGGTCTATAAATTGATGAGCGCTCCGCATCCCCAAGAAAACAGGGAGCGCAACGAATGCGGCCAGTCGGTCCCGCCGTCTCAGTGCATTTTCTGGAATTGCTCGCCCCAGTCGCGCATCGTTATCAGTATGGGGGCGAGTGAGACACCGAGCGAGGTGAGTTCATATTCTACCTTGGGCGGCACCTCGGGATAAACGATGCGCCGAATGATCCCATCCACCTCCAGCTCTCGCAATTGCAGTGTCATCATGCGGGGTGTGGCTGCCGGGACGAGGCGACACAGTGCGTTGAAACGCAGCTTGCCGTCCAGCAGGTGAAACAGAATGACTGGCTTCCATATGCCGCCGATAACCGACAGCGTAGCTTCGACTGCGCATCCGGTGCGATCGGCGCGGCGCCGCCCCCGTTTCATGCGGGTACTATCGTTCATGATACTACATGCTCAATTTGTACGTACTTCATCAAATTGACTTGTAGGCTTATCTGGAGGCTCTGAAAAGGAGATGCCTCGATGCAACGATACATATTGACCGGAAACGAAAACCCGCGCCTCAAGCTCGCCTCGGCCGATGTGCGCCAGCCGGAGAAAGGCGAAGTTGCCGTAGATCTGCGCGCTGCCTCCCTTAACTTCCGCGACGTGATCATCGCCAGAAACTTCAAAGACGTGGTGCCGCTCTCCGATGGCGCAGGCATCGTGTCGGTCGTGGGCGAACAGGTAGACGGCTGGGAGGTTGGCGATCGCGTGGTAATCGGATTTATGCCGGGATGGGTAGATGGCCCGATCACTGCCGCCAAGAAGGCAACAAGCCTCGGGGGTCAGACCATGGACGGCGTTCTGACAGAGCGCATTGTCGTGCCCGCCGACAGCATCGTGCGCCTTCCGGACGCGATGACGTTCGAGGAAGCCGCGACGCTGCCTTGCGCTGGCGTGACGGCGTTCGCCGCCCTGTTTGAGCGTCGGCCGGTGCAGCCAGGTGAATCCGTTTTGTTGCTCGGCACGGGCGGCGTATCGATCTTCGCTCTTCAGCTCGCTAAAAAGGCAGGCGCCCGTGTCATCATCACCTCCAGCTCGGACGAAAAGCTCTAGCGTGCCCGTAAGCTGGGCGCGGATGAAGTCATCAACTATCGCCGTACTCCGGCCTGGCAGGATGAGGTTCTGAAACTCACAGATGGCATCGGCGCTGACCTGGCGGTTGACGTCGCTGGCCCGGCCACGCTCAGCCAGACACTTGCCGCTACCCGTTTTGATGGTCGTATCTCCCTGATGGGAGTGCTAACCGGGTTTGACGGTCACATTGATACGGGAGCGATTCTCGAAAAGCGGATCACCCTGCAGGGGATCTATGTCGGCCCCGTGGCAACGCTCGCGTCCCTCGTGAAGACCGGAATCACCCCCCAGGTTGACCAGGTGTTCCCTTTCGAGGAAGCAGAAGCCGGCTATAACGCGCTGCGGGATGCAGGCCATTTCGGCAAACTGGTCATCAAAATAGGATAAAACCAGTGCGCGACGATTCCGTTCCCGCACCCTATGTGCCAGCTGAGGCGGCTTATCTTGCAATTTAAGGTGATGCGCGCTAAATGTAGTTACGTAACCACGATATTTGGAGGCTTGTCATGACGGTCACCACGCTTTCAGGCCGGGAACTCAATCAGGATCTTGGCCGCGCAAAACGCGCGGCCAACGAGGGGCCAGTCATCATCACCGACAGAGGACGGCCAGCGCATGTCCTCTTGTCGTTCGACGAGTATAAACGGCTGACCGGAAAAATGCGGACGCTCGGCGACATGCTGGCTGCACCGGGTGCGGGAGAAATAGATTTGCCGCTTTCGCCGCGGACGGAACGTGCGCAGGCAGTTGACCTGTCCTGATGCTGTTACTCGATACGAATGTTGTCTCCGAACTGCGCAAGATTGTGAGCGGCAAGGCGCATCCCAATGTCGTGGTCTGGAACGAAACCGTTGATCCGGCCGAAACGTTCATCTCTTCTGTTGTTCTGCATGAGCTTGAGATCGGTGTGCGGTTGGTGGAACACAATGACAGCGCTGCCGGGAGAGTATTGCGCAACTGGCTGGACAACACGGTTATTACGGCGTTCTCGGGTCGAATCCTTCCCCTTGACGACGCGGCGGCCTTACAGGCAGCCAAATGGCATGTGCCTGACCCCAAGCCGATCAACGACGCCTATATCGCGGCAACGGCGCTCACCCGTCGCATGACACTCGTCACGCGCAACATCAAGGATTTTGCGGGGATGGGCGTGAAACTCGTCAATCCTTGGGATCCTGCCATGTAGCAGCGGTGTGATAAACTTCGTTCGCGCCAAAACATAGCGACGAAACCGCGATAGCGCTCAATCTTTGCGCAAACCCGCATCCGGACCCAGAAATATTCCAACCCCGTTTGCGGGCATGTGGTCAGCGGAACTGTGCTCGGCAATTGGGGCCATTCACAAACGCAGTGCAGCATCTGCATGGCTGCATTGCACAATAAATAGTTTCCATCTGGGCAGAAATTAGTCATACAGCACATAGCTGATGCATTTTGACGGTCACCTCCCAGTTCCGTCGCATCAGCTGTTCCCCTCTGGAGGTTCAAGATCTCCACACTTCATGGGCCGCGGTTTCCGACGGCCCATTTTTTTATCTTTCGCTCAACTCTGATGTCGCGCGCCTCGCAAGAGGTGGCATCGGCCTGTCCCTCGTGCGTGGTGGGCGGAAAAAGAATGGGAAGGAAGAAAAGGGGGAAGAAGAAACCGGTCGCAGATCGGTCCTCCCGCCGACGCTCACGCTCAACCGCCGCCTGCCGCATCCCGGCAACTCGTCCTTCGCAGGGCCCATAGCCCCGCTTGTCCTTCGCCGCAGGGACGCTCGGCCGCAGTTGCGCCGGTCCGGCCGTCCCGCGGTCCGGAAGATGTCTTCGGAAAAAAGAAGACACGAACAGGAGTGGCAACGGGCCGCTCCGTATCCGGTGAAGGAGAAACCCATGTATCTTGTCACGCTCGATCCACGCGCGCTGAAAGACAACCCCGACAAGACACGCCAGTCAAAGTCATCGCCACAGGGTGATGCGCTACTTCTGGCCACCATCAAGGCCGTCGGTATTATCCAGCCGCCAGTGGTCGAACCCGAAAAGGATGGCGGTAACGGCTACATCATCGATGCCGGCCATCGCCGCGTGCGCCAGGCCATCGCCGCTGGCCTTGAGGAAATTCAGGTTCTCGTCGATGAGGCGGCGAACGACAATGGTGCGATGCGCTCCATGGTGGAAAACACGGCACGCGAACCCCTCAACCCGGTCGACCAATGGCGTGGCATCGAACGGCTCGTGGCTCTCGGCTGGACCGAGGAAGCGATCGCGCTGGCGCTGACACTTCAGGTACGGCAGGTCCGCAAGCTCAGGCTTCTCGCTAACGTATTGCCTGCGATGCTCGACCAGATGGCGCTCGGCGACATGCCGTCCGAGCAGCAGCTTCGCACCATCGCCTCCGCCAGTGTCGAAGAACAGAAGCAGGTCTGGAAAGCCAACAAGCCGAAGAAGGGCGAGCGGGCATCCTGGCACCAGATTTCCAGTGCACTTGCCAAGAAGCGTATGTACGCCAAGGACGCGAGCTTCGGCGACGATCTCGCGGCAGCCTATGGTGTCGAATGGGTCGAGGATCTCTTCGCTCCGGCCGACGAGGATACGCGCTACACAACCAACGTCGAGGGCTTCCTCGGTGCTCAGCACGAGTGGATGACGGCCAATCTCCCGAAACGTGGTGCCATCGTCGAGGTCAATTCCTGGGGACAGCCGGAACTGCCCAGGAAAGCCGAGCGCGTCTACAGCAAGCCGCAGAAATCGGACCATGCCGGCATCTATCTCGATCGTGATGGTAAAGTGCAGACGGTCTATTATCGTCTTCCCGAGGTGAAGAAGCCGAAGGGCGCCGGTGGTGCGACGACGGGCGGTGTCGGAGAGGCCGAGGACGACACGATCATTGGCGCAAAACCACGCCCCGATGTCACTCAGAAGGGCCTCGACATGGTCGGGGATTTTCGGACCGATGCCTTGCATGAGGCGCTCGGCCGCGCGCCGATCGAGGACGATACATTGCTGGCTCTGCTGGTACTCGCCTTTGCAGGTACCAACGTACGCGTCGATTCCGGAGCCGGGGACACGGTTTACGGGCAGAAGCGTTTTGCCCGGCATGTCGTCCGACTGATCGATGAGAATGGCAAGCTGTCCTTCGATCTCGACACATTGCGGGTCGTTGCCCGCTCGACGCTGGTCGAGGTGCTGTCATGCCGCCGTGGTATGTCGAACAGTGGCGTTATCTCCAGGATTGCCGGCGATGCCATCGGGGCGGATGGCTATCTGCCGAATATGGGCAGCGAAGACTTCCTGCTTTGCTTGTCGCGCCAGGCGCTGGAGGCGTCCTGCAAGGACGCTTCCGTTCTGCCGCGCCAGAAGGTGCGCGAAACCCGCGCTGCGCTGGTCGACCATTATCAGGACGGCCATTTCGTGCACCCCTCGGCTCTCTTCGCACCGGAGGCTGGCGACGTGGCAGATCTGATAAAGCGTGGCGAGGTCATCGACGCCGATGACGACGGCCCGGGTAGTGACGAGGAGGAGATTGCCGCCTCCGAGGATGTCGAGGCTGGAACCGAGGCGGCTCACAGCGACCCGTCCGAAGCCGGTGATGGTGAATCGGGTGAGGATCCTGCCGATACAGACGGTGGATCCGACACGCCGGCAACCGACGAAGACGACAGCGCCTACGGTATCGCCGCCGAATAGCGGTGCAGCTCTCATCCAGATCGTCACCCGCCGCCGGCTCATCACCGGCGGCGGTTTTGTTTCCAGCCCCTCAAATCCACAGGAGAAATCTCATGTCCGCCTCTCTCGTTTTCACGCTCGTTCCGATCGGATCCATCGTGTCCTGGTCTGATGGAACGCCCAAGCCGCCGGAGCGCCATAAGAAAAAACTCGCTGCCTGGAGGACCAGAAACAGCTCCGGCCGCCTGATCCGCAAGCAGCCCAGCCAGACCCGTGGCAGCTACACCGCGCCTGACTGCTTCACCATCCATGAAGGCGACCATGGCAGCAAGGGCACCATCGTGCTGCGTGTCTATCGCACCTTCGATGTTGGCGCCTGCTCCCTGAGTTTCACCGTGGTGGAGCGTCCGGCGATCGGTTCGGTCCGCATCTTCGATCGCGCCGGCGAGGGCGCGGAGCTCGTTCATGTCGCTGCCGATCATCCCGCGGCGGAAGAATGGCTCGCCCGCCACCGGCATCCGCACGCCGTGCTGGAAGAGGTAACGCGCAGCCAGGAAAGCCCGTCCGAGGACAAGGCCGCCGCATAAGCCGCCATTCCCTTTGTACATCGAAATCATCTACCGCCGCCGGCCTGTCCGGCGGCGCTTTCGTGTTCAATTCCCTTATCGAGAAGGAGGACATAGATGTCCGCACTCATGATCTTCGACCTTGCGCCGATCGGCGCCGTCATTTCCTGGTCGGACGGCAATCCTCGCCCGTCCGAGGACAGAATTCACACGCTTGCCGGATGGAAACGCGACAATGCGGTTGGACGGCTGGTGCGTAAACGCAGCCGTACTGTCATGGCACAGTCTCGCATTCCCGCAAGTTTCAAGGTTGCCACGGACGGTATCGACGATCTCGGTGCCATCATCGGCGCCGACTTCAGGATGTTTTCCGTCGGCAGCGTGCTCACTTTCGCCGTGCTTGAACGGCCTCAGGTCGGCTCCATCCGTATTCTTGACGGTGATGCCGAGGATGCTGAACTCCTGCATCTTGCGGCCGATCAAGCCCATGCCGAGATCTGGGTACGGAGCTGTGGCTTCAGCAATACGATGTTGCGCGAGGTCACCGCGGATGAGGTTGCCGCTGACCGGATCGAGGGGAGGGTGGCATGAACAGGCAAGCCAACGCCCATGATGCAATGACCCCCCAAAATTCAGGGGTCGAGTTCGCGCGCAGTGCTGATGATTTCCCGGTCGCCCGGATCGGCGATATCACGCTCGCGATGCTGCCGTTGGTTGATGGCGGCGTTTTCCTTGCCAGTGCCTGGCGTGTGTACCGGCCACTCGCGGAGATGACACGAGCCGATTTTTACGGTCACGAACGCCGGCTGGACGACGAGGCGGCATTCCGCGATCGCGTGTTCGAGACGGCCGAACACCGTCGCGAGCTTGCAGGTCTTGACCGTGTCGAGAGGCGGATCGCCTGCAGCACCCCATGGGGCGCCTCGCAAATGGCGACGGTCTATGCCGAGGGTGTGACGTCACACATGACGGCCGGTCACGGCGGATTTCACCTGTCGATGGAACGCAATCTGCGAATCCATCCTTCGCTTCGCAAGGAGACCCCGTGGTACGAAGAAGATGCCGAATGGGCGATCGTCGCCGTGACTTTCCCGGAGCTATTCACCAGCTACGAGCGCCGGATCGCCGGAAATACGATCCGCAATAGCTGGCCGGATGCGTGGGAAACAATCAACGGCTGCGTGCTGGATCCTGCCGAATCCTGGGAAAAGGCCCGCAGGCTTTTCGACACCGCGCATGCAGACGATTGGGTGGTCATTTCCGCCATCCTTTCCGACCAGCATCAAGGCATGACCGAAGTGATCGCCACGCTCGGCGGGAAACGCGACCTTTCTGCCGGGGAGCGGCGCTATCTTGTGCCAAGTCCCGAATATGGCACCCGGAACCCGCTCGGTTTCGTCATCGATCCGGGCCGTCATCAACTCTACGACGGTTCGTCGAGCTTCGTGGGCTGGAAGGCGCGGAGGACGGCCGGATGAAACCCGTCAATCCTCGCGTGCTGTTGAAGCGAATGGAGGCAGCCCATCGGGACACCCGCCGGCACCTCGATCTCGTTCATCGGCAGATCGCATGCCGCGCCGAACGCATTACGATCACACAGAAGGCAAAGGCGAGACACTCATCCCGCAAGCGGTCGGGTACGCGGTGGTGCCGAAACGACCAGATGCTGCTTCAGGCACATCTCGATCGGCTTCAATTCGAGCGGCGTCTTGAACTCGATGGGCTCGCCGGCAAACTGGCTCGTCAGGAGCAGGCGATCGACACGCTGCGTCGAAAACTCGGCGAAGAGGCCGGCCGCAGGGTTGCGTGAGCACCTCGCAGGGACGGTCTTGCGAAGGGGACCCGGGGTGCTGACACGGTGATCGCCAATTGTGGTGAGGGCGCGTCATTGTCGGGCGGGTATCCCACCACGCGTTTCCAATGATGCCTTAAACCCCTTGCCGCTCCGCCCCTCGGTTGTGTTGCGGTCTAAACCGGCGGCCGTCTGCTTCAAGGCCGCTATCGCGCCGCGCGGCGGCCGGAACAGCCTGTCTCACATCACCATCCCGCGTCCCGCGCAGGGCTGCACCCCGCTTGGCCGCAGGCCGATGACGCTCGTCATGGCCGCCCCGGACCCTGAAGCAACCGTCATTCCGCCGGCTTTTCCAGACCGCACCCGAGGGACGGAGCGGCAAGGGGCCGCTTCGGGTCCCCGGAGGAAAACCCGAAGAGGAAACCCTCATGGCAAAGCCCGCTACCCCCTCCCGTCAGTCGCCCCGTCCGTCGGCACGCGTCGTCCAGCTCCGCAAGGGAGCCACCCTCGAAATGGTTCGGCTCACTTGCCCCGATACCGCACAGGCACTGCTGATCGCGGAGAGTTTCGGGACCGCCGTGGTCGATAGCGGCGGCATCCGCGATCTGCATGAGCGGCTGATTATCGAAACCGCAGACAGCCTTTCCGAGGGCCTGGGCGAGCGGGCGATGCAGATCCATCTCCAGCGTGTCGTTGGCGCCTATGTCGGGTCCGCTCATGGTGCGGGACAGTTTTACAGCCGCGCCGTCACCGAGGCTCGCGATGCAACGGCCAAGGCGGCCAACGACGCCCGCGACGAGGACCTCGATGGACCGGTCGGCTACGATAGCGCCGCCCAGCGCAAACGCGAGTTTGCCGCGGACATGGCGATACAGTCCCACGCCCTGCGGATGGCAGCCGAAGGGGCCGTCGCGGCCTATGAACAGGTGGTTGGTGAAAGCTGGAAGCCGTTCGACCGCCCGGTCGAAAATCCCGGCCAAAATCTCGACCGCAAGGCTGCCGCGGCACAGATGGCGGCATTCGACTGATCCGCAAGATGGCGGGGCTTCGGCCCCGCTTTTTTTGTGCCTATAGCGGTGCCCGCTTTCGGCCAGCTTCGCCGGCAGCCGTTTAACCGTCGCAGTTTGTCACTATATCCCCATGGACGGCGTTATCGAAGGGGATCACATGAACAACGAACAAACGTCCAAGATGAAGCCCTGGGTCACCTCGCAAGGCCCGGTTCCTGCCAGTGCCAATGATCTCAAAAAAGCCGCTGCCATCAACGAGTTGCTGACCGAACCCGCGGCAATCCTTCCGCAGCAGGAAACCGATCCGATCTTACCATTCGAGATCGGCATCTTCGAGCAATTCAGCGGCAGACTTCAGCCTGGAATTGCCAGGATCCGTCTTCGGCGTGCTGTCGCCGCCTATGCGGCTGCAAAAAACTACCTGCTGGCCTGCGCCCAGCCGGATGCCATGCGCCATGATATTGCCGGACGTCCGACATCGCCGGTCAGTGCCGACGACAGAATGGCAGCGCAACTGCGCGTGACCGAAATTCGCCGCCAAAGAAAATTGCAGGCCGATATGGCCGGCGGCACACCCGGTATCGATATCGGCGGTACCCAACAGGATTGACCCTATCCATCTCCGTCCAGCGCGCCACCCCTTTGTCGTCTTCGGGTGAGGACCAGTGTGGGTCTGCCCCTGCCGTGAGCGCATCGATGGCCAAGAGGCTTTGAACGGTCGCTGCAATGCGGCCCCGTCCTTGCTGTCGGTCCTGCAGGAGCCGGCGGCAAGCCGCAACGGCTGCGCCGTCCTCCACTGCGTTCCGGCCGTTCCGGTGCAGCTCACCGCCTGACAGCTCCTGCCCTAGTCCCTCCGCGACGAGGCCGCAATGGCGCGGCCTCCTGATTGGAGGGCAAAGGAAAATGAGCAGGAAAGAGCACAGCGATCGAAGCGATATCTATTCACGGATCACCGACCGGATCATCGCCGATCTGGAAAAAGGCGTCCGGCCGTGGATGAAACCCTGGAGTTCCGCCAACGCCGCTGGTCGGGTTACCCGGCCGCTGCGCCACAACGGACAGCCCTATTCCGGCATGAACGTCCTCCTGTTGTGGTCGGAGGGTATCGCGCGAGGCTTTGCCTCACAGACCTGGATGACGTTCAAACAGGCCTTGCAGCTGGATGCTGCCGTGCGCAAGGGCGAGACCGGTTCCACCGTCGTCTTCGCCAGCCGCTTCACAAAGTCCGAGGACGATGGAAAGGGCGGCGAGGTCGATCGGGAGATCCCGTTCCTGAAGGCCTACAGCGTATTCAATGTCGAACAGATCGACGGTCTGCCCGACCATTATTACCATCATCCGGTCGTGCAGATCGATCCCGTCGAGCGCCTCGAACAGGTTGACCGGTTCTTTCGCCGCACCGGGGCCCTTATCCGGCATGGCGGTAGCCAGGCCTATTATTCGCCGGTCATGGACTACATCCAGATGCCCCCCTTCGAGACGTTCAAGGATGCGGCCAGCTACTATGCAACCTTGAGTCACGAGGCAACCCATTGGACGGCAAGTCCGGAGCGGGTCGGACGCGACCTCAGCCGCTATGCCAAGGACAGATCGGAGCGTAGCCGCGAAGAGCTAATTGCCGAGCTGGGCAGCGTTTTTTTAGCCGCGGACGTGGGAATTTCGCCCGAGCTCGAACCACGGCCCGACCATGCAAGCTACCTCCACTCATGGTTGAAGGTATTGGGTGAAGATAAGCGCGCAATCTTCCAGGCAGCGGCCCATGCGCAACGCGCCACCGCCTATCTGCATGGCTTGCAGCCGAACGGTGCTGAACACAGGGAGGCTGCGTGATGGCCCTCCCGTGCACGAGATTGCTCATCCTGGCGTGCTCGGCGACCAAACGCAACGATCCCCGATACATGCCGGCCATCGACCGCTACGATGGCCCGCTCTGGCGGACGCTGCGCACGGTCGATCCGCGAAGGGAGAAGGCGCAAGTCGCCTTTCTCTCCGCCCATCTCGGCTTCCGCGCTGCAGACATGCCGATCGAAATCTACGATGCCCGTATGACGGAAACTATGGTCGCTGCGATGAAGAGGGGCGATCTCGGAACACGCTGGCCGCGACCGACGTCTCATGCCCGCGTCATGCCGTCTGGCGAACATCCGGGAATGCACATCGCTTCGCTCACCGAGCATCGGAAATTTGCCTTTTGCGACGTCGCGCTCGCCGGCGGGCATCTCTATCTCGACGTCATGCGGCACCTTGTCGATCTGTTTTGTAAAGGCGGCTATGTCGCCGGTGACGCCCGGATCACGGAGATCAATGAATCCATCGGTTTCATGCGACGCGCCCTGCGCCGGTGGCTCGTCGACCAGAACGGGGAGGCGGGCTGATGGCGTATTCTCCGCTTGTCCCGAACCAGGTCACCGGATCCTCTGAAATCCGGCTGCGGGCGCTCAGCCTCGGTGCTGGCGTGCAATCGACCACTATGGCCCTGATGGCGGCCCATGGAGAGATCGGTCCGATGCCCGATTGCGCCATCTTCGCAGACACCGGATGGGAACCGAAGGCCGTCTATGATCATCTCGCATGGCTGATGTCATCCAATGTCCTGCCATTCCCGGTCCATATCGTCTCGAACGGAAACATCCGCAACCAGCTCATGGAGGCAGGCGCTGGCAACCGCTGGGCCTCCATTCCCGCCTTCACCCGCACGGTAACGCCAGTCGGTTCCCGTGTGCCGATCCTCGATGAAGATGAGGACGGCGAAATTGTCACCGTCGGCACACGCCAGACCAGAACCGAGACAATCTCGATTGGCATGATCCGACGCCAATGCACCTCCGACTACAAGATCGTTCCGATCCGCAGGAAGGTCCGCGAGCTTGCCGGGCTCACCCGCCGGCGGTCTCCCGACGCACCGGTTGTGGAACAATGGATCGGCATCAGCCTTGATGAAGTCGTCAGAATGAAACCAAGTCGGGAGGCATGGCAAATCAACCGATGGCCGCTCATCGAACAGCGCATGAGCCGACGCGATTGCCTTGCGTGGCTGCGCCGCCATGACTATCCCGAGCCCCCGAAATCCGCCTGCATCGGGTGCCCCTTCCATGACGATGCACGCTGGCGCTTCATGCGCGATCACGACACCGATGCCTGGATCGATGCGGTCGAGGTCGACCGCGCCATTCGCAGCGGATTGCGCGGCATTCGCGGGCAGGTCTTTCTCCATCGCTCGGGCGTGCCGCTCGATCGGGCGGACCTGTCGACGGCCGCCGACCACGGTCAGCTCGATCTGTGGCCGAATGAATGCGAGGGGATGTGCGGTGTCTGATCGATCCTCCAGCGCCGAAGTGCGCAACCCTCTTCTGCAACTGCCCGCGGCGCAAAAAATGCGATCTCTGCCACCGGAAGCGCGTGCGGTTCTGGCAGAGCTTCTGCGGGAACTGTCGTTTGACGCGCGGGAACGCGCCGAACGGAGCTGGCGACAGAACAAGGCGCCGATGGCGGTCTACTGGAAAGCCGTTGCCGTCTATGCCGGGCATCTCTATCGGATCGCGCGTCTGACAGGAGCCCGGCGCGATCGGGCGAGCGCAACCCGTGCCTCAGAGGCGGAAGTCGGCAATGGCGCCCCTGGACATGACACCCGGCGTTCTGATCGGCGGTGAACCGGACAAGGCGGTCTTCATCCCTTTCGGCAGGGTTGCCGACGGCAGATATCAGGTGCCGCCGCTGACGCATCACAGGGATGAGATGAGCTGTGCCGTGCGTCGGTGAAGTCCATCCGTGCGCTGCCTCAAACGCAACGGGAGGGGCAGGCGGAAAACCCACCGTCCCGGAAAAAGGGGTCGGAACAAGAGCAGTCCGAAATCGTACGCTAAGGTCGAACGAAACCGGAACGATGCCGTAGATCCGATGTGCAACATCCGATCTCTGTGGATTGCCACCGACATGCGCCAATTTTGATTTCT
>Ga0209793_1000120_pt1 | contig 139518 bp, 130 predicted proteins | sample EBPBio122009_DNA_FD_185863 | JGI IMG/M metagenome (GOLD analysis project Ga0209793, IMG submission 185863) | Wastewater treatment Type I Accumulibacter community from EBPR Bioreactor in Madison, WI, USA - Reactor 1_2/2/2009_ DNA (SPAdes) (version 2) | ecosystem: Engineered > Bioreactor > EBPR...
CGCCGCCTCCGCCGCCGCCTCCGCCGGTGGTGCAGCAGCCGCGTCAGTTCGTGGTCTATTTCGACTGGGATCGTTCGGACCTGACGGCCGAAGCCCGCTCGGTGGTGACCCAGGCGTCGAACTACGCCAAGTCGGGCCGTCCGACCCGCGTCCTGATCGTCGGTCACGCCGACACCTCGGGTTCCGCGGCCTATAACGTCGGCCTGTCGAACCGCCGCTCGCGCACCGTGGCCGACGCCATGGTCGCCAACGGCGTCAACGGCGGCGTCATCTCGCTGGACGGCAAGGGCGAAACCCAGTTGGCCCGCGCCACCGCCGACGGCGTGCGCGAACCTCTGAACCGTCGCGCCACCATCGACATCAACTTCTAAGTCCCGCGAAAGGCGGCCGGACACATCCGGCCGCCGATCCGGCCTTCGAGGATTCGATGGAGCCGTTGAAGCCCCGCCGACCGGTTACGACGCCTGTCGGCGGCGGCCTTCATGCCCTGCTCAGCTTGATCGGCGGGCGGGCGTTTGATACCGAAACAGTATCTCAGGTCGGGCCTGTTTCGCTTTTTAGGACAAGTCGGTTGATCCGAACGACAAGGACGGCGACAAGAGGCGCCATGGTTGTCGCGGACAGCCGCCGGATCGACCCGGACGTCGCGTTCAAGCGATGCTGGGACGGGCGGCGTCCTTTCGGCCGGCATGGGGGCCTGGTCTGATCATGGTGGATCTACGCACGCCGGCGGACCCGTTTCCGATGCCGACCCGCCGCAGCGCCCGATCGCGCCGACTGACCGCCTTCCGTTCCTCCTTGGGCCTGCTGCAGCCGACCGATGTCGAGCTGTCGACCGCCGCCCGCGCCGCCGTCGATCCCGACGCGCCGCTGTCGGGCCGTCGCTTTCTGATCGTCACCTGCCCCTTCGGCCCGTTCGGCCGGGTGCTGGCCGAGACCCTGACGGCGCAGGGCGCCCAGGTTTCGCGCATGCTGTTCAACGTCGGCGACGCCATGTACTGGCGCCGGCCGGGCGGCATCCGCTTCAAGGCGTCGGTGCGCCGCTGGCCCGCGCGGGTGGCCGAGCTGGCGCCCTACTTCACCGACATCGTCGTCTTCGGCGAGGGCGGGGCCTACAACCAGGCCGTCCTGACCCAGGCCGAACAGCTCCAGGCTCGGGTATGGGTGTTGGAAAACGGCTATTTCCGGCCCGACTGGATCACCATCGAGCGGAACGGCGTCAACGCCTCCAGCGGCTTGCCGCGCCATCCGTCGGCCTATGCGGCTCCGGCGCCCGAGCTTCCCGACGTGCGGCCCACCGGCAAGGTGCTGCCGCATCACGTGGTCAACATCAGCCTGTACCACCTGGCCCTGTTGCCGGGCCGGTTCCTGTATCCGCGCTATGTCGCCCCCTACACCCAGCCGCCGTGGCTGCAGTGCTTCGGCCACATCCGGCGCTATTTCAGCCTGGCCTTCCGCCGCAAGACGGACGCCGACGCCGCCGTCATCGCCGCGCGTGGTCCCTTCTACCTGGCCTGTCTTCAGCGCGAGGGCGACGCCCAACTGCTGCGCTATTCGCATTTCGCCGACAACACCGCCTTTCTGGCCGAGGTGATGACCAGCTTCGCCCGCCACGCCCCGCCCCAGGCGCGGCTGGTGGTCAAGAACCATCCGCTGGATCCCGGTCTGGTCGATCTGGCTAAGATGACCCGCGTCTTGGCCATCGAGCGCGGCCTGGCCGATCGGGTCGATTTCATCGACGGCGGCAACCTGGCCCAGTTGTGCCGCGCGTCGCGGGGCATGGTGGTCAACAACTCCTCGGCGGCCCTGTCGGCCCTGGGCTTCCAGACCCCGGTCAAGGTGCTGGGCGAGGCCTTCTTCGATATGGAGGGGCTGACCCATCAGGCGCCCCTGGACACCTTCTGGACCCGCGCCGACGCGCCGGACGCGGAGCTGTTCACCCGTTTCCGGGCGCATGTGATCGCCCGCAGCCAGGTCAACGGCAACTATCACGAACCCGCCGCCCTGCGCCCCACCGCCGAAGGCCTGGCCCAGATCTTCCTGACGCGCGCCGACTGACGCGCGCCGAGGCGTCGAACCGCCTATATGGAGGACTGACCCTCCAGGAGGCACGCCCATGCGCGGCGCCCATGTTCTCGCCGTCGCCCTGACCGTCTTGGCCGTCGGCGGCGGCGCATCGGCCCAGAATGCGGCCCAAAATTCGGCTCAGGGCGCGCCCGCGCCGCCGAACGCCGCGAACGCCCGGCTGCAGACGGCGGTCTTCGCCGGCGGCTGTTTCTGGTCCACGGAAGCCAATTTCGAGCACATGCCCGGCGTGGTCTCGGCCGTTTCGGGCTTCAGCGGCGGACACGTGGCCGATCCCAGCTATGAGCGGGTGGTGCGCGGCGGGACCGGCCATCTGGAGGCGGTCCAGGTCGTCTTCGATCCGGCCCGGATCACCTATCGCCAACTGGTCGACCGTTTCTGGCGCACGATCGACCCGACCGACGCCCAGGGCCAGTTCTGTGATCGCGGCGCCTCGTATCGCACCGCCGTCTTCGCCACCGCCGCCCAGCGGCCGGCCGCCGAGGCTTCGCGCGCCGCCGCCGCCGCGGCCCTGCCCGGAAGACGGTTCGTGACGCCGGTCCTGGACGCGGCGCGTTTTTGGCCGGCCGAGGCTTATCACCAAGATTTCGCGCGCCGGAATCCGCTGCGCTACGCTGGGTATTCGCGTTTCTGCGGCCGCGCGGCCCGGTTGCGCGCGGTCTGGGGCGGCTGAGACCGCCCAAACGCGGGTGTGGCGGGCGCGCAACCCCCGGCCGTCGTCACGTTTCTGTCACATATCTGTCGCCGACACGTTTAAACATGGGCTTAGAGCGGCCTCAATCCGGCTAGGTCGGAAAGGATTCGGCGCCCTGCCGTCTCCGCGCGGCCGCCATCTAGGGGATCTCAGATGTTCATGAAAAAGCTCAGCTGTGGGGTCTCCCTCGCGGCCATTGCGCTCGTCTCGGCCACCGCCGTGCACGCGCAGGAAACCACCGGCTCGATCCGCGGCCGTGTCACCAATGAGGCCGGCGCGGCCGTCGCCGGCGCGACCGTCACCCTGACGCACCAGCCCACCGGCACCTCGGCCACCACCGTGGCCGACGGCAACGGCTTCTACACCGCGCGCGGCCTGCGCGTCGGCGGCCCGTACACCATCGCCATCTCGTCGAGCGAAGGCTCGACCGTCGCGGAACTGGGCGCCATCGGCGTCGGCGACCCGGCCAACGGCGACGTGGTGATCTACGCCGACACCGGCGCCGCCGTCGAAGACATCGTCGTCTCCGGCTCGCGCATCTCGAACGACTTCGGCGCCGGTTCGGCCACGAACTACAACGCCCGCACCATCCAGTCGCTGCCGTCGATCAGCCGCGACATCAAGGACGTGTCGCGCCTGGACCCGTTCGCCAGCATCGACCCGTCGAACGAAGACGCCCTGTCCTTCGCCGGCACCAACACCCGTCTGAACCAACTGACCGTCGACGGCATCCGCCAGAACGACGAGTTCGGCCTGAACGGCAACGGCTATCCGACCCAGCGTTCGCCGATCTCGCTGGACTCGGTCCAGGCGGTCAACGTCTCGGCCTCGCCCTTCAGCGTCATCAACAACGGCTTCATCGGCGGCGCCGTGAACGCCGTGACCAAGTCGGGCACCAACAGCTTCTCGGGTTCGGCCTTCTACGAGAAGTCCGACGACTCGATGCTGGGCGACCGCTACTGGGGCTATGACAACCGCACCCGTCTGCCCGACGGCACGCGCAACCCGGCCTACGGCTTCAACAACCTGATCCCGTACAACCGCACCTTCGAGGAAACCACCTGGGGTGCGACCCTGGGCGGCCCGATCATCCGCGACACCCTGTTCTTCTTCCTGTCGTACGAGAAGTTCGAATCGCAGTTCTCGCTGGACGAAGGTCCGGTCGGCGGCGGCTTCTCGTCGGAAGTGCCGCGCATCACCACCACCGCCATCGACACCTTCCGCGCCGCGGCCCTGGCCCGTTACGGCTATGATCCCGGTTCGTGGGTGACGTCGGCTCCGCCGGTGAACGACGAGAAATACCTGGCCAAGATCGACTGGAACATCACCGACGATCATCGCCTGGCCATCACCTACCAGGAAACGACCGGCACCTCGTTCAACGGCTCGTCGACCTCGGCCTTCCCGAACGGCGACAGCCTGTCGCAGCCGCGCGTGGGTCTGGAATCGACCCAGTGGATCAAGGACGAGCGCCTGACCACCTACAACGCCCAACTGAACTCGCAGTGGACGTCGAACTTCTCGACCGAGCTGCGCTACGCCTACAAGGAAACTGAAACGGACTCGCGTCCGGTCGGCGGCCTGTCGGTCGGCCAGGTCACGGTCAACGTCTCGGACCTGCCGGGCGTCCTGGCCGGCACCGGTTCGCCGCAGATCCAGTTCGGCGCGGACAATTTCCGCCACGACAACTATCTGTACAGCGAAACCACCAGCTATGAGGCCATCGCCCGCTATAGCTGGGGCGCGCACGACTTCATGTTCGGCGCCCGCAACGAGCGCCGCGACTTCCTGAACGTCTTCGTGTCGCAATCGCTGGGCACCTGGACCTTCGCCAGCTACGCCGACTTCCTGGCTGGCCGCATCTCGGGCGCCAACCTGTTCATCCGCGGCGCGGTCAATCCGACCGGCGGCACGGTTCCGGCCACCATGGGCACCGCCCGCAACGGCGCCGTGGACTTCGGTTACGACCTGACGTCGCTGTACGCCGAGGACACCTGGCAGGCGACCTCGGACCTGCGTCTGTCCTTCGGTCTGCGCTACGAGTGGTACGGGATGGACGACCATCCGGTCCTGAACGCCAACTTCGTGTCGCGTCAGGGCTTCGAGAACACCGCGAACCTGGACGGCAAGGACCTGTTCATGCCGCGCCTGGGCTTCAACTGGACCCCGGGCGACTGGACCATCTCGGGCGGCATCGGCCGCTTCTCGACCATCGGCACCAACGTTCAGATCGGCAACCCCTTCGGCAACGACGGCGCCCGCATCACCAACTCGGTGTGCACCGGCACCGTCACGGGCATCACCAGCCTGACTGCTCCGCCGTCGGGTCTGAACTGCACCTTCACGCCGGGCAACGGCAACGTGGTGGCCATGGATCCGAACTTCGAGATCCCCTCGGCCTGGAAGTACAATCTGACCATCGGCCGCGACTTCTCGCTGCCGCTGATCGAGGAGTTCCGCCTGCAAGCGGACTTCCTGTACAACAAGTTCGAGAACGCCCTGTACTATACCGACCTGCGCGCCGCGCGCATCGGCACCGCGCCGGACGGCCGCCCGGTCTACGGTCGCTCGACCACGGGCACCATCGGCGCCAACGTCTTCGACCTGATGCTGACCAACCTGGACGACGGCGGTTCGTCGATGTCGGCGGCCCTGACGGCCTCCAAGTCGTGGAACGAAGGCGTCTTCGACGGCCTGGATGTCCGCGCCTCCTACACCTACACCGAGGCCGAGGACGGCAACCCGCTGACCTCGTCGCAGCCGGACTCCTCGTACGTCCGCTTCGCCTCGGCCGACCACAACAACCCGGTCCTGGCCACCTCGGACTACGAAGTGCGCGAGCGCTTCTCGGTCAATGTGTCGTGGGCGCGTGAGCTGTTCGGCGACAACCAGACCTCGGTCAACGTCTTCGCCCAGCGTCGTTCGGGCCTGCCGTTCTCCTACGTCTTCCACAACAGCCGTACGGGCAACTTCGACAACGACTTCGGCAACGCCGTGCCGCAGTCCTACTCGGGCGCCCTGGGCACCTCGAACCAACTGTTCTACGTCCCGCAGGTGGACAGCTCGGGCAATGTGACGGCGACGTCGGACCCGCGCATCACCTATACGGGCATCAACCTGACGGACTTCAACGCCTTCCTGCGCAGCACCGGCCTGATCAAATACGCCGGGTCGATCGCGCCGCGGAACGCCTTCCGTTCGGCCGACGTCACCACCGTGGACCTGCGCCTGTCGCAGGAACTGCCGGTGCCGTTCGTCCCGACCGGCAAGCTGAAATTCTACATGGACGTCGAAAACTTCGGCAACATGTTGAACCCGAAGTGGGGCGTGACCGAGCAGTATCCGTTCTATCGCGGCGTCGGCACGGTCGTCCTGGCCTGTCAGACCCCGGGCGGCGTCGCCACGAGCTGCGCCACCTCGAACGCGGTGTTCAACTACTCGCAACTGCAGACGCCGAACCTGGTGTCGGGCAACACCACGGTCGACACCGCGGGCGTGGCCCGTCGTCCGCAGCAGATCCTGCCGGCCTCGACCTGGCAGATCAAACTGGGCGTCCGCTTCGAGTTCTAAGCGACGCACGACGATCCAAGTCGGTCAGGGCGGCTCCGAAAGGAGCCGCCCTTTCCTTTTGTGCTATGGCCTTTCCGATCCCGGCCGGTTGAAGCCGGGCGGCGGGATCGCTATCTGGCCCGCTTCGTTTCCGCCGCCGTTTCAGGACCCGCCGCCGATGACCGTCATCCCCGCCGAATGGACCCCGCACCGGGCCATGTGGGTCGGCTGGCCCAGCCACGCCGAGCTGTGGCAGGACGACCTGAACGCCGCCCAGGCCGAGGTCGAGGCCCTGGTCCGCGCCCTGGCCGGTCCCGGCCGCGAACAGGTGCGGCTGCTGGTCGGCCACGACGACGCCCTGGACGACGCCCGCGCCCGGTTCGACGGCGTGGCGGGGGTCGAGGTCGTGCCTGGCCGTTTCGGCGACATCTGGCTGAGGGACACCGGCCCGATCTTCGGTGAAGGCTCGGCCCGCGCCGCCGCCTTCCGTTTCAACGGCTGGGGCGGGAAATACGACCTGCCGTTCGACGATGCGGTCGCCGACCAGATCGGCGCCCATGCCGCGACGCCGCTGGACCGCCACGCCTTCATCCTGGAGGGCGGCGCCCTGGATCATGACGGGGCGGGAACCATTCTGACCACCCGCCAGTGCCTGTTGAATCCGAACCGCAACGCGGGCTGGACCCAAGGCGACGCCGAAGCGGCCCTGGCGGCCGCTCTGGGCGCGAAAACGGTTCTGTGGCTGGGCGACGGCCTGTTGAACGACCACACCGACGGCCACGTCGACAACCTGGCCCGCTTCGTCGCGCCGGGCGTCGTGGCCTGTCCGATCGCCTTCGGACCCAAGGACCCGAACGCCGAGGTCTATGACGCCACGGCCCGCGCCCTGTCGGCCATGATCGACGCCGAGGGCCGTCCGATCCGGGTGCTGCGCATCCCCTCGCCGGGCCTGATCCTGGACGAGGACGAGCGCCCGGTCCCGGCCAGCCACATGAATTTCCTGATCGCCGACGGCGCCGTCATCGTGCCGACCTACGGCGACGAAACCGCCGCCCGGCTGGCGTGCGAAGCCCTGGCGACCGTCTTTAGCGACCGCCAGATCATCCCCCTGCCGTCGACCGCCATCCTGACCGGCGGCGGCTCTTTCCACTGCATCTCCCAGCAGGAGCCTGCCTGATGGCCCGGACCCTCAACGTCGCTGCGATCCAGACGTCCTACGGCGAGGACCTGCAGGCCAACATCGACAAGACCGTCGACCTGATCCGTCAGGCCGCCGACAAGGGCGCGCAGGTCATCCTGCCGTCCGAACTGTTCCAGGGGCCCTATTTCTGCGTCAACCAGGAAGAGCACTGGTTCGCCCACGCCCATCCGTGGCGCGAGCATCCTTGCGTCACCCAACTGGCGCCGGTGGCCAAGGAGCTGGGCGTCGCCATCCCTGTCTCCATCTTCGAGCGCGACGGGCCGCAGTATTACAACTCCCTGGTCATGCTGGACGCGGACGGCGAGGCGTTGGGCGTCTATCGCAAGAGCCACATCCCCGATGGTCCCGGCTATCAGGAGAAATACTATTTCCGGCCCGGCGATACGGGCTTCAAGGTCTGGAACACCCGTCACGGCCGCGTCGGCGTCGGCATCTGCTGGGACCAGTGGTACCCCGAGACCGCCCGCGCCATGATGCTGATGGGCGCCGAGGTGCTGATGTATCCCACGGCCATCGGCACCGAGCCGCACGACGACAGCCTGGACACCGCCCAGCCGTGGCGACGCGCCATGCAGGGCCACGCCGTCTCCAACGTCGTGCCGGTCGTCGGCGCCAACCGCATCGGCCACGAGCAGGTGACGGCGGCGGGCCAGACCTTCTATGGCCACTCCTTCATCGCCGATCATCGCGGCGATCTGGTCGAAAGCCTGGGCCGGGACGAGGAGGGGGTGCTGACGCACACCTTCGACCTGGACTTCCTGGACCGTCACCGCGCCGCCTGGGGCTTCTTCCGGGATCGGAGGACCGACCTGTACGGCCCGCTGCTGGGACCTGGCCGCTGACGTCATCCTTCTCCCCTTGGGGGAGAAGGCGTCACGCAGCGCATGACGGATGAGGGGTAAGTCGGCTTCAAGCTGATCGGCGACGGTCAGGCGGGTCATACACCCCCCTCATCCGACCCGCTTCGCGGCCCACCTTCTCCCCCGAGGGGAGAAGGAAATTCTAGAATCGCCTGACGGTGTTGCGCGCCACCAGATTGCCCGTGGCGTGGTCGCCGTCGTCCAGGCTCGATCCGAACGGCCAGCCGGCGTCGTCGCGGCAATAAGGGCGGTTGCCCTCGCGGGCGCCGACCAGCACGACGCGCGGCCTGAACCCGCCCGCACCGGTGAACAGATTGTCCGTGATCTGATTGTCGGACGGCGTCTGGTGCCGGATCACCGCGTCCTCGCCGCAGTTGCGGTACAGAAAGACCCCGCCGCGCCCGCGCAGGGCGAAACGATTGCCGGTGATCCGATTGCGGGCCGAACCGTCCACGGCGATCTGTTCGCGCGCCGTACGGATGTCGAAGATCCCGCCGCTGACCGCATTGTCGGCGCTCTCGGCGTCCAGATAGATCGCCGTCGAGACCGACCGGCCCGTGAACCGCGGCCGTTCGACCGTCACCGCCGTCACGCCCGGCCCGACATAGAGGGGGATGGACCCGGTGGCTGAAAACGTCACGTCCGTCAGGGTCACGCGCGTCGGCGCGGCGGCCTGGGCGGCGGCGGCGTGCTGCGCCGTGCGCGACGAGACGCGCAGATCTTCGATCCGGCCGTTGGCCCCCATGCCCCAGATCCGCACCGCGCCATGCACGACGCAGTTCGTCAGGCTGACGTCGGTCGGCCGGCTCCAGCGCGGGCCGTCCAGCCGTCGCGACAACACGGCCACGGTGGGCGTGCGGGTGGTGGTCCGGCGCCCCGGGACGCCCAGGGCGGCGCCCCGGCAATCGATCCCGGCGCCCGAGGCCTCGGCGCCCTCGATGATGATCCGCCGCGTCACCCGCGCGCCCGGCGTCAATACGGCGCGGCAGGACAAGCCATAGGGTTCATTGGCCGCCCGGGTCAGTTCGACGATCTCGGCCGCCGTGCAGGGCCGGGCGGCGGGCAGGGCGGGGGCCTGCGTCGCCAGGAACAGGATCAGGCCGATCATCGGTTCGCCTCGCTCAAGGCTCGCCGCTCGGCCGCGCAGCCGGGGTTGGTCCGTCCCGCGGCCCGCAGACGCGCGATCTCCACGCCCGCCGCCGCCGCATCGGCGCGATAGTCTGGCGACAGCGCCTGAGCGGCGGCCAGCTCGGCGCCCAGGCGTCGACCGATCTCGATGTCGGCGGGCCGGTTCAGGGCGCAGATCGCGGCGCTGTCGCCCAGGGCCTGGCCGATGCGCCGCACCGCCTGGGCGCGGTCAGGCGCGGCCGTCGCCAGAGCCTGGGCATAGGCGGCGCCGTAAAGGCCCGCACGCCCCGGCCAGGATGAACGCGCCTGACCGTCAGCCTCCATCCGCACGCAGGCGCGGCGCGCCGGGTCGTCGGCGATGGGCCGCGCCCGATGGAACCGCGCCGCCGAGGTCTCGGCCAGGGTCACCGCGTCGCGCATCAGCCGCTCGGCCAGGCGTTTCAGGGCCGGCGCCTCTGCGTCCGCCGTCCGCACGCCCAGGGCGCAGTCGAAATGTTGCAGGGCCAGGGGCGGATTCAGTTCCGAATGGGCCGTGGCCATCAGCCAGCGATCCCCGTCCTCGAACTGTTTCAGGGCGTCCGAGGCCGCGCGGTCGGCCGCGTCTTCGGGTGAACCGGAGGAGGGGGGAGCGGGCAGGGCGGCGGCCAGTTCGTGGATCGCGGCGGGCGTCAGATAGCCCTGCGCTCGCGGTTGTTCGACCTCGGGCGAGGTGACGCAGGCCGATAGGCTCAGCGTCGTCGCCGCCAGGGCGGTCGCGGCCAGTCCGGCCGCGTCCCGGATCACTGTCCGGCGCTCCAGGTCAATAGCACCGAGACGCCGCCGCCCTCGGTCGGCGAGGCCACGACCCGCAAGGCTGCGGCGGTCTCGCCTGATCCGGCGGCGCCGTAGGCGTGGGTGTCGCCCTGGTTCATGCCCATGACCGAGGCCAGCCCCGCCGCCTCGGCGCGTTGTTTGTAGAAGGCGACGATCTGGTCCGGGTCCGCATCCACGGTGAAGGCCACGATTCCGCCGGGTCCGCCGACGCCGTCGGCCAGGGTCGGCGCGCCGTCGACGCGGGCGCCGGGATACAGGACGGCGAAGGCCGGGGCGCCGGGCGCGGCCGGCTGGGCCGGGACCAGGGCGGCGACGGGCGCTTCCGTCGCTGGCGCGGCGGCGGCTTCGGTCTCGGCCGTCTTCGTCTCGGGGGCTGGGCTGCACGCGGCCAGGGTGACGAAGAGGCAGGCGACCGATAGGCGGCGGATCATGCGAAGCGTCCTGATGAAACCGACGCGCAAGGTGGCGCAAGCCTGTGGCCTCGGCAAGGCGAAGAAGGGGACGAACGGCGTCGGGTTCTGAACGTCTAGGGCGCGGTCTCGTCGTCGGTCTTTTGACGGGGTTCGCCCTCGGGCGCGGGCGCGCCGTCCGCCATAGCTGCGCCCTGGCGGGCCAGGGCGGCGTTGACCGCGTCCTGGTCCGGGTCGCGATCCGAGCCGGTGGCCGCCCCGCCCTGCAACGACCCCGCGCGGGTGTCGGACCCGGAATCGGTGCCGCTCAGGGCCTGGATCAGGGCGTCGGACTTGCGGTCCCGGTCGGCGGGTTCGCCCGCCGGGTCGGCGTCTCGGCCCTGTCTGGTCGCTGGGTCGTCGGTCATGTCGCGGCTCCTTTGACCAGTGAAAGCCGTCCGCGCCGCATGGGGTTCCCTGAAAGCAGAAGGGGCGCCCCTTTCGGAGCGCCCCTCGCATTATCGTGTGCGCTACCGCTCGCGCCGCGGGCGCTCGCGGCTTGAGCGCCTTACTTGCCGAACAGCTTGGCCCAGCGCGGCTTGGTGCGGCTCTTCCAGGTTCCGCGGTGATAGGCGTCCGAGCCGATCAACGGCACCACCGTGGTCGCCTCGGCGAAGACCATCTGTTCGTAGGTGGTCGAGACCTTGCCCCACGACGCCGCCTCTTTCAGCGTCGAGGACGAGCAGGCGCCGTCGCGCACGTCGGCGACGGTGATCTGCACGGCGTATTTGTGCATGTCGGCCTCGACGCCCAGGATCTCGGCGCAGACCACGGTGTCCTGGGCGAAATTCTTGGGCACGCCGCCGCCGACCATGAACAGGCCGGTGGTGCCCGCCGCGATCTTGATGTCGGTCAGTTCGCGGAAGTCGGCGACCGCGTCGATCATCAGATAGGGCTTGCCCGCCGCGATCCGCTCCTTCTGGTGCTTGACCAGACCGAAGCCGGCCGAAGAGTCGACGAAGGCCGGACAGAAGATCGGCACCCCTTCTTCATAGGCGGTCTGGATCAGCGAACCGGGCTTCTTGGCGTTGCCTTCCGACAGCCATTTGCCCATCTCCCAGATGAACTCGCGGCTGGAATAGCCGCGCGGCTCCAGCCGGTTGCAGATCTCCAGGATGGTGTGGTCGCAGGCCTGAAGCTCTTCCTCGTCGATATAGGTGTCGTAGATTCGGTCGATGTAGTTGTCGCGCAGGACGTTGTCGTCCACGGGACCGGCGGCCTGATAGTGTTTGAAGCCCAGGGCCTCGAAGAAATCCATGTCGACGATCGAGGCGCCGGTGGCGACCACGGCGTCGATCATGCCGAACTTCACCATGTCGCGGTACACGTGCATGCAGCCGCCGGCCGAGGTCGAACCGGCCAAGATCAGCCACGGCGAGCAGTCCGTGTCCTCGATGGCCATGTTGAAGATGTCGGCCGCGCGCGCGGTGTCGCGGCTCGAGAACGACATCTTGCGCATGCTGTCGATGATCGGCCGGGCGTCGAAGCTGGTGATGTCGACGTGCTCCACGGTGTTCTGGAGCAGTTCGGCCTTCTGGTTGGTCTGAACGGGAGCGTTCATTGCAAGGGTTTCCCTTTGGTTTGAGCGCCCGTCGTACCGAAGAATCAGATTGGGACGGAGCGACCAACCTGACCAAATAGAACGCCGTCACCCTCGGACTTGATCCGAGGGTCAGACGTTCCGCGCGCTCATAGCCGAAAGCCGGGGCGCGGACCATCTGATCCTCTGGTCAAGCCAGAGGATGACGGTGCGAATGGGTTTACCGCCGCGACTTCTTGCGCTGACCCGCCTTGCCCTTGGGGCGCGACAGGCGCACGACCTTGCGCGCGGTCTCTTCCGCCGTGGTGCGGACGGTCGGGATCGAGCGCGGGGCCAGGCCGTACAGCGAGGCCATCGGGGCGTCCTCGACCCTGGCGACGTCATGTTCGCCATAGCCGTTGAAGCCGGTCGACATGGCCACGCCATAGGCGCCCAGCATGCCGATCTCGATGAAGTCGCCTTCGCGCACATCGGCGGGCAGCCAGAACGGACCCGGCATGTGGTCGATCGAATCGCAGGTCGGGCCGTAGAAGCGGAAGGGCTTCAGCTCCGACGACGACACGCCGTCCCGCACCAGCTTGGTCGGGAAGGGCCAGCGCGAATGGGTCGCGTCGAACAGCGAGCCGTACGAACCGTCGTTCAGATACAGGGCGTCGCCCTTGCGCAGGTCCACGCGGGCCAGAACCGACGACGATTCCGCCACCAGCGCCCGGCCCGGCTCGCACCACAGCTCGGTCGTCTCCGACACGGGCATGTCGCTGAAGCCGCGATGGATGGCGTCGGCGTATTCGCTCATGTCCGGCGGCACCATGCCCGGATAGACCGAGGGGAAGCCGCCGCCCACATCGACGATGTCCACGATCACGCCCGCACGGCTGATCGACCGGCCGACCTGGGCCATGGCGGCCTGGTAGGCGGTTGGGCGCATGCACTGCGAACCGACGTGGAACGACACGCCCATCAGCCCGTCCTTGACCGCTTGGCGCACGGCCAGCAGCAGGGCGGGGGCCTGGTCCGGCGAAACGCCGAACTTGCCCGACAGGGTATAGGCCGCGCCGTCGGCCGACACGGCCATGCGCACGATCAGGTTCAGATCGGTCGCCTCGCCCGTGGCGTCGAGGATCTTGGCCAGCTCTTCATGGCAGTCCAGCGCGAAGGTGCGGACGCCGTGCTCGAAATAGGCCTTGGTGATGGCGGCCCGGCTCTTGACCGGGTGCATGAAGGCGATGCGCGCCTCGGGCAGCACCGAGCGCACCAGCTCGATCTCGGCGATCGAGGCGGCGTCGAAGCCGGTCACGCCCGCCTCGACCAGGGATTCGATGACCCAGCGCGACGGGTTCGCCTTCACGGCGTAGAAGACGTCGGCCTTCAGATTGTCCTGGAACCAGCGCGCCGCTACGGAAACCGAGCGCGGCCGCACGAGGGCGACAGGACGCTCAGGGGACCGCTCGCGGACCAGGTCCAGGGGAAGCTGGTACGTGCGCAATTCACGTAACCCCCTGATGATTGTTAACCCAGACCCGGCGTTAGCGGCGCAAGTGGGACCTACGGGGTCCGCCGGAAGCGCGCGATATGAGGTCATCGGCCTGTCATGTAAAGGGGTTTTTTCGTGACGCGCGCGCGCGTCATCCGCCGCTGGACGAAATCGCCGCCCGCGTGCCATTAAGACTTGCTCCCTGGCTCCATTCGGGCCATGCGGCGCGCCCCCTGCAACAGCCGACCGCGCAGCCATGACCTCCGCCTCCGTCGCCTCCGTCCGGGACGTGTCCAAGACCTTCGGCGCTCGAAAGGCGCTGGACGGCGTGTCCGTGGAGATCGCGGCCGGCGAGATGGTCGCCCTGATCGGCCCGTCGGGTTCGGGCAAGTCGACCCTGTTGCGCTCGATCACCGGTCTTCAATCGATCGATTCCGGCAAGGGGACGATCTCGGTCTTCGGCGAGGTGGTGCAGAAGAACGGCCGCGTCACCGGCGCCGTGCGCGACGCCCGCCGCAAGCTGGGCATGATCTTCCAGCAGTTCAATCTGGTCGGCCGCCTCAGCCTGTTCTCCAACGTCATGCTGGGCGCTCTGGGCCGTCTGCCGGGCTGGCGCGGAATTTTCGGCGTCTGGCCGACCGAGGACAAGACCCGAGCCATGGCCGCCCTGCACCGGGTCGGCGTCTCCGACTACGCCGCCCAGCGCGCCAATACGCTTTCGGGCGGCCAGCAGCAGCGCGGCGCCATCGCCCGCGCCCTGGTCCAGGGCGCCAAGGCCATTCTGGCCGACGAGCCGGTGGCCTCGCTGGACCCCGTCTCGGCCCGCAAGGTGATGGAGCAACTGGTCGAGCTGAACAAGCGCGACGGCCTGGGCGTCATCGTGACCCTGCACCAGGTCGACTACGCCATCCGCTATTGCGAGCGCGTCGTGGCGTTGCAGGCCGGCAAGATCGTCTATGACGGTCCCTCCACCGGCCTGGACCACAAGACCCTGGTCGGCATCTACGGGCCGGAGTTTGAAGACGCCTTCTGGGAGACGCAGGCTTGACATCGGCCCGCCGGCTCGGCCGGGGGTTGCGCCGGGCCGCCGCCCTGGCGGGCGTCGTCATGCTGACCGCCTGCGGCGATGCGGGCCGTGACGCCGACCGACACGCGCCCGTGACCTTCGCCATCCTGTCCGCCGAGGGCCAGGCCGCCGTCGAACCCCTGTGGCGGCCCTTGCTGGAGGACATGGCCCAGGCCGTCGGCGCGCCGGTCCAGGCCCGCTTCGGCGCCAGCTACGCCGAACTGGTCCGGGCCATGGAGGCGGGCGAGGTCCAGGCCGCCTGGCTGTCGCCGCGCCCGGCCATTCAGGTGATCGATTCCGGCGTCGCCGAACTGGCGGCCCGCACCGTCGACCGTGACGGCGAGGACAGCTATCGCTCGGTGATGATCACGCGCGCGGGTTCGGGCCATGATCTGAACCGCGTCCTGGCGTGCGGCCGCGACCTGCGTCTGGGCCTGGGCGACGCGGCGTCGACCTCGGCCACCCTGGCGCCCATGACCTTTCTGTTCGGCCCGCGCGGAATCGACCCCCGGACCTGTTTCGCCTCGGTTCGGTCGGGCGACTATCCGACCAACGCCTATGCGGTGGCCGTCGGGACGCTGGACGTGGCGGTGGTCAACACCGTGACCCTGGCCCGGTTGCGCCGCCAGAACCCCCAGATCGCCGATCAGCTTCAGGAGGTCTGGCGCTCGCCGCCCCTGCCCGAGGGCGGCGTTCTGGTGCGTCAGGACCTCGACCCGGCGGTCAAGGAGAAGCTGCGCAGCTTCCTGCTCACCTACGGCCAGGGCGAAAGCGCCCAGGCCGACCGCCAGCGCCAGGTGCTGGCGGCCCTGAACTATTCGCAATTCCGCGCCGCCGACGCGGCCTATCTCGATCCGGTGCGCGAGATGATCGCCGCCCAGACCCTGGCCCAGGCCCGCGTTCCCGGCGACCGGGCCGCGCGCCAGGCCGCCGAAACCGAACTGCGCCGCCTGCGCGCCGATCGCGAGGTGCAACCATGACGTCGTCGAACACCCTTGCGGGAAAGACCTCCAGAATGACCTTCCGTTCCCTGTTCGCGGCCCTGACGGCCCTGACGGCGGCGCTGCTGCTGTCCCTGAACGCGAACCCGGCCGCGGCCCAGGCCCGCGACGGCGCGAACGCCGCCCCGCGCGAACTGGTCTTCACCATCCTGTCGGCCGAGGGCCAGGCCGATTCCGGTCCCTTGTGGGAGCCGTTGCTGAAGGATCTGGAGCGGGCCGTCGGCGTTCCCGTGCGGCCCATCTTCGGCACCAACTATTCCGTGCTGGTCGAGGCCATGCGCGCCGATCAGGCCCAGATCGGCTGGTTCTCGGCCCTGCCTGCGGTCCAGGCCATCGATCGCTCCAACGCCCAGGTCATCGCCCGCATCGTCGATCCCGAGGGCAAGGATTCCTACACCTCGACCCTGATCGTGAAGAAGGGTTCGGGCATCACCGCCGATGACGTGGCCCGGTGCGGCAAACGCTATAATTTCGGCCTGGGCGACGCCCAGTCGACCTCGGGCACCCTGGCCCCGATGACCTATTTCTTCGGCCCGCGCGGCATCACGCCCAGCGACTGCTTCGCCACCGTGCGCTCGGCCAGCCACCAGGCCAACTCGTTCTCGGTGGCCAACGGCCAGATCGACGTGGCGACCTCCAACTCGGTCAACACCATCTTCCTGCGTCGCAACAACCCCACCGTCGCCAGCCAGATCGAAACGATCTGGGAATCCCCGCCGATCCCCGAGTCGGGCATCCTGCTGCGCCGCGACCTGCCCGAGGGGCTGAAGGCCAAGATTCGCGAATTCTTCGTCACCTACGGCCAGGGCGCCGGTCCCGACGCCGACCGCCAGCGCCAGGTGATGGACGGGCTGAACTATTCCCAGTTCCGCGCCGCCGACGACAGCTATCTGGACCCCATCCGCGAGATGAAGGCCGACCAGGCCCGGCGCGAGGGCCGCGCCAGCGAGGTCGCCCCGCCCAAGCGCGACATCCCCGCCAAGGATTGGGCGCCCTTCGCGGTGATCGGCGTCCTGGCCCTGATCGCGCTGATCGCCAATCTGATCCCCGTCCGCCCCGCCGCCCCGGTCGGCGCGGACGGCGTGCCGCAACCGCCGGTGAAGTCGCTGGGCGCCCAGACGCTGGATCTGCTGTTGTGGGGCGGTTTCGCCGTCATCCTGATCGCCGCCTTCAACAAGGTGGACCTGCCCAACATCGTCAAACTGTTCACCAGCTCCGAGAACATTCGCGACTACGGCCGAGACTTCCTGAATCCCGATTTCACCAAATGGCGTTCGCTGGTCGGCCAGATGTGGCTGACGGTGCAGATCGCGCTGTGGGGCACCTTCCTGGCCGTCTTCCTGGCCGTGCCGCTCAGCCTGATGGCCTCGCGCAACATGGCGCCCGCCTGGATGGTGTGGCCGGTGCGCCGGGTCATGGACCTGTTGCGTTCGATCCCCGATCTGGTGATCGGCACCCTGTTCATCGTCGCCGTCGGCCTGGGACCGCTGGCGGGGGTGCTGGCCATCGCCCTGAACACCGCGGGCGTCCTGGCGAAACTGTTCTCGGAGGCCGTGGAGTCGATCGACAAGGGACCGGTCGAGGGCGTCAAGGCGACCGGCGGCGGCCGTCTGCATGAAATCGTCTGGGGCGTGATCCCCCAGGTGGCCCCCTTGTGGACCTCCTTCGCCCTGTACCGTTTCGAATCGAACAGCCGCGCCGCCACGGTGCTGGGCCTGATCGGCGCGGGCGGCATCGGCCAGGCGCTGTTCGAGAGCCTGCAGGCGTTCAAGTATCGCGAGGTCTCGACCATCGCGATCATCATCATCGTGGCCGTGACCGTGATCGACACCCTGTCGCAAATCATGCGCAAGCGCTTGCTCTAACCGTCACGCAGCTTCAGCCGAACTGTCGCAATCCTCTGATCTAAGCGGGCCTCTCAAACGGAGGCCCGCCCATGATCCGCACCCTGACCACCACCGTCGCCGTCGTCGCCCTGATCGCCGTGGCCGGCTGCGGCGAGAACGCCGGAGGCGGCTCGGCCACACGCTCGGGCATCTGGGCCGCCGGTTCGTCGACCGTCTTTCCCTTCGCCACCCGCGTGGCCGAGAATTTCAACCGCAGCCAGGGCGGCTCCGCCCCGCGCGTCGAATCGCTGGGCACCGGCGGCGGCATCCAGGCCTTCTGCCAGGGCGTCGGTCCCCAGACCCCGGACATCGCCAACGCCTCGCGCCCGATGAAGGCGTCCGAGTTCGACCTGTGCGCCAAGAACGGCGTCACCGACATCGTCGAGATCAAGATCGGCTATGACGGCATCGTCATCGCCACGGCCCGCACCGGGAACGGCTTCAACCTGCGCCTGGCCGACCTCTACGCCGGTCTGGCCGCCCAGCTTCCGGGCGCGAACGGCCAGTTCGCGGCCAATCCCAACACTCAATGGAATCAAGTCAATCCGGGCCTGCCCGCTCAGCGCATCCAGGTTTACGGCCCGCCGCCGACCTCGGGCACGCGCGACGCCTTCCTGGAGCTGGGCATGGCCCCGGCCGCCAAGCGGAACCCGGCGCTGGCGGCCATCGAGTCGTCCGACAAGGCGCGTTTTGAAAGCCTGTCGCACACCCTGCGCGAGGACGGCGCCTGGATCGACTCGGGCGAGAACGACAACGCCATCGTCCAGACCCTGACCCGCACCCCCGGCTCGCTGGGCGTGTTCGGCTATTCCTTCCTGGAGCAGAACCTCGACACGGTGAAGGCCGAGACCATCGACGGCGTGGCCCCGACGCTGGACACCATCGCCGACGGCTCCTACCCGCTGGCGCGCAGCCTCTACATCTACGTCAAGAAGGCGCACATCGGCGTGACGCCGGGCCTGCAGCAGTTCGTGCAGGAGTTCGTCTCCAACGGTTCGGCCGGTCGCGGCGGCTATCTGCAGGATCGCGGCCTGGTGCCGCTGCCGGCCGATCAGTTGGCCGCCCAGCAGGCCGCCGCCCAGGCGCTGCCGTCGATGTCGCGTCCGCGATAGGCCGCGCCCGGGCCACGAACAAACCGCTTGGAAACCGCGCGGCGGCGCGCTAAGTCTTCGCGCGTCTCCCGCCCTTTCGCAGCGTTCCAGACCCGTTGTCTGGACACAGGCGTTTGGGTTCTGCGTGACGGTTCGGATCTCTTTCCGAACGCACCACGCGGGCGGCACGGCTTCTTCCGGCATTGCACCACGGGGATCGGCCCCGGCGACCGGCGAGCGCGGCTTTCAAAACGGTAGTTCGATGAGAGATTTCAAGGGCATGAAGCGCCAGCGCGGGCGCAACCGCAAGCCCGGCGGCGGCAACGGCGCCAACAGCGCCAATCCGAACCGCTCGTGGGATTCGCAAGGTCCCGAGAACATCAAGGTTCGGGGCAACGCCCAGACCGTCTATGAACGCTACATGCAACTGGCCCGCGACGCGGCTTCGGCCGGCGACCGCGTTCTGGCCGAGAACTATCTTCAGCACGCCGAACACTATTTCCGCGTGCTGCGCGCGCTTCAGCCCGCCCGTCCGGTCAGCGAGATCGCCCAGCGCGAACTGTCCAACCAGGGCTTCGACATCGACTTCGAGGACGAATCCGGCGCTCAGGCCGCCGCCTTCCTGGCCGCCCAGCAGGCCGCCGACCGTCAGGCTCAGCAAGAGGCCGAGCGCGCCGCCGCCCGCGAGCGCGGCGAGGGCGACCAGCCGCGCATGGACAGTGACAACGGCGACCGCAACGACCGCCAGCGCGAGACGCGCGACCAGCGTGATTCCCGCCGTGACCGCTGGGAGCGCCGCCGCGAGGAGCGCAACAAGCGCATCGCCGACGGCACGGCCACGCCGGAAGATCTGATCGAACGCGACCGCGACGAATATCACGACCGTCGCCGCGAAGAGCAGCGTCTGCGTCGCGAAGCCGAGGCCGCCGGCCTGACCGCCGAACCCGTCGCCGAGACCTCGGCGTCCGACGCGACGTCGGCCTCGGACGACCAGCCGCCCCTGGTCGCGGATCGCCCGGCCCGTCGCCCGCGCGCGCCCCGCGCCAGCGGGATCGCCGACGACACGGCCTCGGCCCTGCCGGGCTTCCTGACCCGTTCGGCCGCTCCGGCCGCCGACGCCGACGAAGCCCCGGCGCCCAAGCGCCGCGCGCCGCGCAAGAAGGCCGAAGCCGCCTCCGCCGAGGACTGATCATCGCTTGGTCGTGACGGCTTGGCGCGGCGAACGGCCTTGACGTCGCCGCTCCCGGCAGGCCCTGTGGGGTCCGTGATCCGCACGACAAGCTTCATGTCCCGCCTTCGCCTCGGCCCGGCCCTGGTCTGCACGGCCGCCTTGACGGTCGCCGCCTGCGCCGCGACGCCCGCACCGCCGCCGCCCCCGTCGGGTTCAGGCGGCGGGGTCTTGCGTGACTGGCGCGGGATCATCACCGCCACCGACCGCGACCGCTATCAACGACGCGACGCCGCCTGGTCGTTGGCGCTTCAGCAGGCCCGGCGCCAGCGGGGTTCGGGCGACCTGAACGGGCTGGGGGATCTGATCGACGCCGACGCCGCCCGCGCCTCGGTCACGCCGCCGGTCGGCGACTATCGGTGCCGCACCGTGAAGCTCGGCTCCCAGGGGGGCGAGGACGGCCTGGGCTATGTGATCTACGACTGGTTCGACTGCCGCATCGAGCAGACGCCCAAGGGGCTGAAATTCGTCAAGACGACCGGCAGTCAGCGCCCCTCGGGCCTGTTCTTCCCCGAAACCGACCGCCACATGGTCATGCTGGGGTCCATGGCCCTGGCCTCCGAACCCGCCGCCAACTCCTACGGCCAGCGCCCGGATCGCGACCTGGTCGCGGTGCTGGAACGGATCGGCGATCGTCGCTGGCGGCTGGTCATTCCCTGGCCCCAGAACGAATCCAACCTCGATCTGATCGAGCTGGTCCCGAACTGAGCGCCGCGGCCGATATCGCCGTCGCGGGCGCGGGACCGGCGGGTCTGGCCCTGGCCGTGATGCTGGCGCGGCAAGGGCGGCGCGTCACCGTCTATGAGCGGTTCGATCAGCCCCGGCCGGTCGGGGCGGGCTTCATGCTTCAGCCGACGGGCCTGGCCGTGCTGGACCGCATGGGCCTGACCGCCGAGGTCGAGGCGCTGGCCCAGCCCATCGACCATCTGTTCGGCCGCGCCCATCCGTCGGGCCGGGTCGTGCTGGATGTGCGCTACGCCGACCTGGCGACGCCCCGCAACGCCCTCGGCGTCCACCGCGCGGCCCTGTTCCACGTCCTGCAAAAGGCGGCCGTGAAGGCGGGCGTCGCCTTCGAGACCGGCTGGCCCGTCCGCGCCGCCTCCCACGGTCGGTTGAAACGCGCCGATGGTCTGCTGTCGCCCGCCTACGATCTGATCGTCGACGCCATGGGCGCGCGCTCACCGGTCGGTCACCGCATGCTGACCGGCGTCGGCCGCCGCCGCCACGAGTTGGCGTACGGCGCCCTGTGGGCCACGACGCCCTGGCCTGCCGATTCGCATTTCGATCCGCGCGCCTTGCAGCAGGTCTATCGCAAGGCCGACACGATGATCGGCGTCCTGCCGGTCGGCCGCCGTCCGCGCGACAAGGCCTCTCTGGCCACCTTTTTCTGGAGCCTGAAGCACGCCGACTATCCGCGCTGGCGCGAGGCGGGTCTTGATGCGTGGAAGGAACAGGTTCTGTCCTTCTGGCCCGAGACGGCGTCCATCCTCGATACGATCACCGACCCGGATCAGTTGACGATGGCCCGCTACGGCCATCACACCCTGCGGTCGCCGGTCGAGGCGAAACTGGCCGTCATCGGCGACGCCGCCCATTCGACCAGTCCGCAGTTGGGCCAGGGGGTCAATATGGGGCTGCTGGACGCCTTCGTCCTGGCCGAGGCGTTGGACGCCCACGTCGACCTCGACCGCGCCTTGCGCGCCTATGCCGCCGAACGACGCTGGCATCTGCGGCTGTATCAGGCGTTGAGCCTGGTCTTCACGCCCTTCTATCAGGCTGACGGGCGTCTGTTGCCGTTCGTCCGCGACCACGTCCTGGGCCGGGTTTCGCGCCTGCCGGGCGCGGCGCGTCTGTTGGCCGCGACCGTCTCGGGCCTGTTGCTGGACCCGCGGCCGAACGCGCGGTGACGCCGCATTGACCCCGCGCCCGCGCCTTGCGAGCCTGACGCCTCAATCGCTTATTGGAGGATGCGGATGACCCCCTTGGGATCGTGGCTGACGCTGGGCGTCGTGGTGATCGGGCTGTTGGCCGGCGTGCTGGTCGGCCTGCCGACCTACAATGTCTATTCCAAGCAGATGGCCGGTCGCGCCGCCTATGAACAGGCGGTCCAGGACCGTCGCATCCGCGTGCTGGAGGCCCAGGCCGCGCTCGATTCCGCCCGCCTGACCGCCCAGGCCGAGGTCGAACGCGCGCGCGGGGCTAATGAAGCCAACCGCATCATGGCCGACGCTCTGGGCGGACCCGAGGCCTATCTGCGCTGGAGCTACATCAATATGTTGCAGGAGACCGCCGGCAAGGAAGGCCGCCAGACCATCTACATTCCGACCGAGGCGGGGATGCCGATCCTGGAAGCCGGCCGTGTCGTTCCGCGCTAAGGGGGCGTGCACGATCAAGGCCCGATAGGACCGTAGCGCCAGCACACTCCGCGCTCATCCCCGCTTTCGCGGGGATGAGCAGGGATCCTAGCCCGCGACCCCCGCCAGCACCCGCGTCAGCCGCAGGTCCTGGTAGTCGTAGCTGAAGTCGATGTCGGGGCTGACGCCCTTCAGCGTCGCCGTCACCGGCATGCCGCCCGCGATGGCGAAGGTGACGAAGGCGTCCTCTTCGCGCCGGTCGATGAAACGGGTGCGGAAGGTCTCGCCGTCGTACGGCTCCAGCCAGCCCTTCAGCGCGGGCGTGCGGCTGAAGGCCAGCCACAGGCCGGTCCTGCGGTTGCGGCCCCGGCCTTCGGTCCTCTGTTCGATGGTGATGTCGCCGTACCAGGGATCGCGCCAGGTCCCGGCATAGGCCGACAGAGGCAGGCCGGGCGCGGCGCCCGCCGCCTGTTTGGCGTCGATCTCGGCGGCCGCGGCGATGGAGCGGGCGGCGCCTTCGGCCTGCAGCTTCTGGCCGTCGGCGACCCAGTCGAAACCGGCCTTGCCCATGACGATGTCGGTGACGCCGCTGCGCAGCGCGCGCAGCAGCAGGCTCTCCTCGGCGTTGGTGAAGACCGAGAAGCCCGCGTTCCGGCCGGGGATCAGCACCGTGCCCGAGATGTAGCCGGGCGCCCCGCCGCCATGGGTGATCATCCGCTCGCCGCGATAGTCCTGGACCTGCCACCCCATCGCATAGGTCGAGGCGATGGCCCGGCCCGGCAGTTCGCCGGTCGGCCCGGCCGAGGACGACACGATGATGTTCGGCCGCCACATCTCGCGGCCCGCCGCTTCGGAAAACAGGCGTGACCCGTCGGGCAGGGCGCCGCCCGCCAACTGACAAGCGATCCATTTGGCCCAGTCGCCGGGCGTGGTGCAGATGCCCCCTGCCGCTCCGGCGCTGTCCCAGTTCCACACCGCCGCGATCGACTGGTCCAGCACCGTCATGGCGCCTTGATACCGCAGCGGCGGCCCGACCCGGCCGTGCGGCAGGGCCGATTTCGCCGGGTCCGCCAGCCGCGCCAACGGCACGGTCTCGCCCATGCCCAGCTTGTCCAGGATGCGCGTCTGGACGAACCGCTCCCACGGCATGCCCGAGACGGCGGCGACGATTTCGCCCGCCACCACGAACATCAGGTTGCAATAGTGATAGCGCGCCCGGAACTGGTCCTCGATCGGCACGTGTTCGACCGCCGCCATCACCTCTGCGCGGGTGCGGTCGCTGTTGGGCCAGAACAGCAGGTCCCCAGCGCCCAGGCCGAACCCGATGCGGTGGCTCAGCGTGTCGCGCACCGTCGCCATGCCGTTCAGCTCGGGCTTGGACAGGCGGAAGTTCGGCAGATAGGTGCGAACCGGCTCGTCCCACTTCACCTTGCCCTCGTCGACCAGGATGGCCAGGGCCGCCGCCGTCACCGCCTTGGTGTTCGAGGCGATGGCGAACAGGGTGTTCTCATCGGCCGCCGCGCCGCCGATCTCGCGCACGCCGTATCCGCGCGCCAGCACGGTCTTGCCGTCCCGGACCACGCCGATCGATACGGCGGGCTGGTCGGGGAAGCCGGCCATGGCCCGCTTCACATAGGCGTCGACCTGTTCCGCCAGGGCCGCGTCGTCCGGCGTCGCCGTCGCGAGTTGCCGGGCCAGGGCCGGGGCGGGCAGGGCGACGGCGGCCGTGGCGGACAGCGCCGCGCGGCGGGTCAGGCGGATGGACATGGATGATGCTCCCGAAATCTCGTGCGGGCCGGACGCTAGCACGACAGGCGGCCCTGGTTAGGGGTCCGGCGTGAAATGCAGGTCATGGAAGTCGTAGGAGAAGTCGGCCGTGGGCGACACCGCCCGCGCCGTCGCGGCGACCGCCCGCCCGTTCTCGACCTTGAAGTCTATGAAGGCGTCCTCCAGCCCCGGCGTGGGCCAGCGGGTGCGGAAGGTGTCGCCGTCGAACGGCTCCAGCGGCCCGTCGAAGGCCGGGGTCTTCTCGAAACGGATGTGCAAGGCCCCGCCGCGCGACACGCTGATCGTCGCCGTCCCGTACCAGGGGTCGCGCCAGACGCCGACATAGGCCGACAACGGCAGGCTGGGCGCCGCGGCGTTGGCCGGCGGCGTGACCGTGGCGGCCACGGCGCCGGCGGCCTGTTCGTCCATCGCCGCCCGCACGCGCCGGGCATAGGCGATCCAGTCATAGTCGGCGCGCCCCATCATCCGGTCGACGCCGCCGTTGCGCAGCGCGCGCACCACCGTGTCCTCCTCGGCGTTGGTGAAGACCGCCAGGCCCCGGTTCAAACCGGGCAGCAGCAAGGTCAGGGTGACGAAGCCGTCGATGCCGCCCGAATGCCAGACCAGCCGCCGGTCGCGGAAATTCTCCACGAACCAGCCCAGGGCGTAGGCGGTGATGAAGGACCGGTCGGGCCGTTCAGCCGATGGGTCGCGCTGGGCGGCGTCGACGATCGCCTCGGGCCGCCACATGGCCTTGGCCGAGGCCTCTGACCACAGGCGTCGTCCGTCGGCCGACACGCCCTGCTTCAGTTGTGCGGTCATCCATTTCGCATGATCGCGGACGCTGGCGTAAACGCCGCCCGCCGCCGCCGCGACCTCCAGACTGACGTGTTTGCCCAACGGGACCAGCGGTCCCATGCCGCGCACCGGCGGTCCCAGCCGGGCGTGCGGCCAGGCGACCTCGGCGCCGTCGGGCAGGCGGCGATAGTCCGGCGTGGAGTCCGTCATGCCCAGGGGCGTCAGCAGGCGCGCCTGAACGAACGCCTCCCAGCTCTGGCCCGTCACCGCCTCGATCAACTGGCCCGCGACGACATAGAGCACGTTGTCATAGGCGTAACCGGCCCGGAAGCCGCCCTTGATCGGCAGGTATTTGAGACCGGCGACCAGATCCGCCCGCGTATGGGTCGTCTCGGGGAACAGCATCAGGTCCCCCGCGCCCAGGGCCAGGCCCGACCGATGGCACAGCAGGTCGCGCACGCTCAGCATGGCGGTGATCACCGGATCGCTCATGGCGAAGCCGGGCATGTAGCGCACCACCGGCGCATCCCAGTCCAATCGCCCCTCATCGACCAGAATGGCCAGGGCGGCGGCGGTGTAGGCCTTGGTGTTCGAGGCGATGGCGAACAGGGTCCGGTCGGTCACCGGGGCGGCTTCACCAGCCTTCAGCACGCCGTATCCCCGCGCCAGGGTCGTCGCACCGTCCTCGACCAGGGCTACGGCCAGGCCCGGCTGATCGGGAAAGGCGGCCATGACCTGGCGCGCCAGGGCGTCGACGGTCTCGGCGACCGAACCGTCTCGGGCGGCGGCGGGTTGCGCCAGAACGGCGGCGGCCCCGGCGACGAAGCCGCTCAGGACGCCGCGGCGATGGGCGGTGACGGTCATGGATCGAGCCTCCCTGTCGTCCGCCACACTAACGCCGGTCTCGATCCGCGCCAGCCGCCGGGTCCAGCATGAAAAAGAAGTAACTCGGGTTTGCGTGGCGGGGGTGATACCTAAAGGTGACAACACACCGTGTCGGCGCGCGGCTTCATCCCATGTGCGGCGTTCCGTCATGCCTTCCCGTCGGTGGAAAGACAGCGGCGGCGCGCCTTGGCCGGGACACGATGCGAGTCGGGGACGAATCTCACTTTTCTTTAACCTTGACTTAAAGACGCAGGTCTCTCAGTCTTTAAGTATGACCTAAAAATCAAAAGCTGGCGCATCGCCCGGCCGCGACACCGAAGGATCTGAACCGTGACCACCTTTAAGACGTTCCTGTTGATCGGCGCGGCGACGACGGCGTTCGCCAGCCCGGCCCTGGCCGCGCAGCAGCCGCAATCGCCCGCCCCGACCCGCGGCGCGGGCCAGACGCCGACACCCGCGCCGACGCCTGCCCCGACCCAGGGCCAGACCCAGACCCAGACGCCGCCCGCCGACGGCCAGTCCTCGACGGTCGAGGGCGTCACCGTCACCGGCCGCGCCAACGACATCCGCACCTCGATCGATTCCGTCAGCTACAGCGTCGCCGAGGATCTGCAGAACACCACCGGCTCCCTGGCCGACGCCCTGCGCGCCATCCCTTCGGTCGAGGTCGACCCGGAAGGCGCCGTCACCCTGCGCGGCGACGCCAATGTCACCATCCTGGTCGACGGCCGCCCCTCGGCCCTGTTCGAGGGACAGAACCGGGGTCAGGCCATTCTGCAAATCCCGGCCGATCAGTATGCGCGCATCGAGATCATGACCAATCCGTCCGCGGCCTATCGGCCCGACGGATCGGGCGGCGTCATCAATCTGATCTCCAAGCCCGCCCGCACGCGGCCGGGCGCGACCACCACCGGTTCGGTGCGCGTCAACGTCGGCACGGACGACCGCTACAATTTCGGCGTCAGCGCCGCCTATACGAAGGACAAGCTGACGGTGTCGGGCGACCTTGCGTTGCGTCACGACACCTTCCTGCAAGAGATCGACGGCGAGCGCGCCCGTTTCGACACCGGTTCGAGCCATTGGCTTGAATCGCGCAATGCGTTCGACATCTCCGGTCCCTCCGAACACCAGTTCGCGCGTCTGGCGGTCGAATATCGGCTGACCGCCGCCACCCAGGTCAATCTCGAGGTCATGGGCGGCCATTTCGAGAGCGAGGCCTTCGGCGATTCCCTGTACGAGTTCGACAATGCCGCGGGCGTTCTGGCCTCGGCCTATCGCCGCAGCGGGGTCGGCGGGCCGGACGGAAACTTCTCGGGCGTGACGGGGCGGGTGCTGCACCGCTTCGACGACCAGGGTCACGAATGGTCCAACGAGGTCCGTCTGGGCAATTTCGATTTCGAGATGGTCCAGCGGGTCCAGGCCGACTTCATCCTGCCGCCGGCGCCGAGTGTGAACGAGGTCATCAACAACGGCCAGGACAATCGGCAACTCGGTTTCACCAGCGCCTATGTCCGGCCGCTGCCGAACAACGCCAAGCTGCGTCTCGGATACGAGTTGGATCAGGCCGACATGAGCTTCGACAATCGTGTCGCCCGCGGCGCCTCGTTCAGCAGCCTGGTCCCGGACCCGACGGTCACCAACCGGTTCGATGTCGATCAGCAGACGCACGCCGTCTACGCCACCTATGAACGCCCGTTCGGCAAGCTGACGGCCCAGTTCGGCCTGCGGTTGGAACAGACGCTTCAGGACCTGAATCAGGTCACCACGGGGGTCCAGGCGTCCAACGACTATTTCCGGGCCTATCCGACCCTGCACCTGGGTTATGAACTGACCCCGGATCAGACCCTGCGCGCCAGCTACAGCCGTCGGGTCCAGCGGCCGGGCGCCCAGGACCTGAACCCCTTCCGCAGCTATCAGGACCCGATCAACTACGTCTCGGGCAATCCGAACCTGGAGCCGCAAGAGACGGATTCGTTCGAATTCACCTGGCAGCGTCGGGTCGAACAGACCTTCTACCAGGCCACCCTCTTCTATCGCGACACCACCGGCGCCTTCACCCCGGTGACCACCGACATCGGCAACGGCGTCTTCCTGACGCGATCCGAGAACCTGGGCGCCCGCACGGCCCTGGGTGTGGAGCTGGTCGCCAACGGCAAGCTGCACCCGACCCTGCGCTACAACGCCAGCCTGACCGTCCAGCAGCAAGACCTCGACGCCGCCGGCCTGGCCGGCGCCCAGGACCGCTCGGGCACGACGGTCAGCGGCCGCCTGAGCCTGAACTGGCAGCCGACGCCCGAAGATTTCGTGCAGGTCTCGGGCCTGTGGACCGGCGATCAATTGTTGGCCCAGGGCAGCCGCGAGGCCACGGCCCTCTATAACCTCGGCTATCGCCGCAAACTGTCCGAGAAGCTGTCGCTTCAGGTCACGGTGCGCGACGTGTTCGACAATTTCCGCAATGTCGCCGTCATCGACACCCCGACCTTGCGGAACCGCACCGAGACGATGTTCGGCGGCCGCATCGCCTTCATCGGCCTGACCTACAGTTTCGGCAACGGCCGTCCGCGTCAGGAGCAGTTCGACTTCTCGGCCGGCCAGCAGGGCAACTGATCCGCCAGGGGGGCGGGTCTTCGGACCTGCCCCCTTGCGTGGTCTTTCGGACACACCCACTTCAAGGCTGACCCAGGCGGCGCGTTGCTTGCAGGGTCTCGGGCCGTGCGCCATGTCATTGCCGCCCAGGCGGGAATGCGCGGCGCGCGACAGGCCTGGGATCAGAGGACGCGCGGTCTGGAATCCGCCTCATTGGGGATGCCCGAAACATGAATCTCGACCTCTATTCCGACCGCGCCAAACAGGCCGTGCAATCGGCCCAGTCGCTGGCCCTGGCGCGTCGTCACCAGCAATTCGCTCCCGAGCACCTTCTGAAGGTGCTGTTGGAGGAGCGCGACGGTCTGGCCCGCAATCTGATCACCGCCGCGGGCGGAAACGCCCAGGCCGCCGATCAGGCCGCCGAGACCGCCCTGGCCAAGCGCGCCCAGGTCACCGGCGGCACGGGTCAGCTCTATCTGGACGGCGACACCGCCCGCACATTCGCCGCCGCTGAAGCCGCCTCGAAACAGGCCGGAGACGCCTTCGTCACCACCGAGCGCCTGCTGGCCGCCCTGGCGCGCGAGGGCGGAGCCGCCGCCGAGGCGCTGAAGACCGCCGGGGTCACCGCCGACAAGCTGGACGCCGCCATCGCCGACCTGCGCAAGGGCAAGACCGCTGACAGCGCCTCGGCGGAAGAAGGCTATGACGCCCTGAAACGCTATGCCCGCGACCTGACCCAGGCCGTGCGCGACGGCAAGGTCGACCCGGTCATCGGCCGCGACGAAGAGATCCGCCGCACCATCCAGGTCCTGGCCCGCCGCACCAAGAACAACCCGGTCCTGATCGGCGAACCCGGCGTCGGCAAGACCGCCATCGCCGAAGGCCTGGCCGCCCGCATCGTCAACGGCGACGTGCCCGAGAGCCTGACCGACAAGAAGGTGCTGGCGCTCGACATGGGCGCCCTGATCGCCGGGGCCAAATACCGCGGCGAGTTCGAGGAGCGGCTGAAGGCCGTGCTGAACGAGGTCTCGGCCGCCGAGGGCCAGGTCATCCTGTTCATCGACGAGATGCACACCCTGGTCGGCGCCGGTAAGGGCGACGGGGCCATGGACGCGTCCAACCTGCTGAAACCCGCCCTGGCGCGCGGCGAACTGCACTGCGTCGGGGCCACCACCCTGGATGAGTACCGCAAATACGTCGAGAAGGACGCCGCCCTGGCCCGTCGCTTCCAGCCGGTCTTCGTCGAGGAGCCGTCGGTCGAGGACACGGTGTCGATCCTGCGCGGCCTGAAGGAGAAGTACGAGGTCCACCATGGGGTGCGCATCTCGGACTCGGCCATCGTCGCCGCCGCGACCCTGTCGAACCGCTACATCACCGACCGCTTCCTGCCGGACAAGGCCATCGACCTGATCGACGAGGCCGCCAGTCGCGTGCGCATGGCCGTCGATTCCAAGCCCGAGGCCCTGGACGAGATCGACCGGCGCCTGGTCCAGCTCAAGATCGAGCGTGAGGCCCTGAAGAAGGAGACCGACAAGGCTTCGGTCGCCCGCCTGGAAAAGCTCGAAGACGAGATCGACGCCCTGCAGGGCCAGTCCGACGACCTGACCGCCCGCTGGAAGTCGGAAAAGGACAAGGTCGGCCAGGCCGCCCAACTGCGCGAGACCCTGGACCGCCTGCGCGCCGAACTGGCCGCCGCCCAACGCAACGGCGACCTGGCCCGCGCGTCCGAGATCGCCTACGGCCAGATCCCGCAGCTCGAAAAACGGCTCGGCGACGCCGAGGCGGCCGAGGACGCCGGCGCCGACCGCCCCCTGACGCCCGAGGTCGTCGACGCCGAACAGATCGCCGCCGTCGTCTCACGCTGGACCGGGGTGCCGGTCGACAAGATGCTGGAGGGCGAGCGCGAGAAGCTGCTGACCATGGAGGACGCCTTGCGCGGCCGCGTGGTCGGCCAGGACGAGGCCCTGACGGCCGTGTCCGACGCGGTGCGCCGTGCGCGGGCCGGTCTGAACGACCCGAACAAGCCGTTGGGCAGCTTCCTGTTCCTGGGACCGACGGGCGTGGGCAAGACCGAGCTGACCAAGGCCCTGGCCGCCTTCCTGTTCGACGACGATGCGGCCATCACCCGCATCGACATGAGCGAATACATGGAGAAGCACTCGGTCAGCCGTCTGATCGGCGCCCCTCCGGGCTATGTCGGCTATGACGAGGGCGGCGCCCTGACCGAGGCGGTGCGGCGTCGGCCCTATCAGGTCGTGCTGTTCGACGAGGTCGAAAAGGCCCACCCCGACGTGTTCAACGTGCTGCTGCAAGTGCTGGACGACGGCCGCCTGACCGATGGTCAGGGCCGGGTGATCGACTTCAAGAACACCCTGATCATCCTGACCTCCAACCTGGGTTCGGAATACCTGGCCAACCAGCCCGAGGGCGAGGACGTCGAGGCGGTGCGCCCCCTGGTCATGGACCAGGTCCGCGCCCATTTCCGGCCCGAGTTCCTGAACCGCATCGACGAGATCATCCTGTTCCGCCGCCTGGGCCGCGAACAGATGAGCGGCATCGTCCGCATCCAGCTTTCGCGACTGGAAAAACTGATGGCCGACCGCCGCCTGACCCTGTCGCTGGACGACAGCGCCCTGGCCTGGCTGGCCGACCGCGGCTACGACCCCGTCTATGGCGCCCGGCCGCTGAAGCGCGTGATCCAGAAGGATCTGGTCGACCCCATCGCCCGCAAACTCCTCGCCGGCGAGATCGAGGACGGGGCGGTCATCGCCGTGTCCGCGGGCGGGGACGGGCTGACCATAGGAAAGGCCCAGGTCCACTAAGTCTTCTTCTCATCCCGGGCCGCGAAAGCGGACCCGGGATGGGCAGGGCGTGGGGGCATTTAGAGCGGCGTCTGCGGCCTGCTCTTTGTCCATCAAAGGCCCTAGGTTCCGGCTTGAGCCTGTTTCTTGGCCGCGCGTCGAGCCGCTGATTCCTTGGTTCGAGCCGAGCGGATCGCGGAAGCCTTTTTAAGGTCCAGTGGCTGCTGGTCGCTGAAGACAAGCTCACCTGCCTCCATCACGAATTTCAGCGGAATCTTCGGATTGTTCAGATCCTTCTCTCGCTCAATCCACTTCGCTTCCCAGTCGGAGAAATAGGGTTCGAGCTGGTCCAGGGTGAGTCGATAGGCCTGCCGCAGTTCGATGCCTTCATAAATGGCGAAGACCCAATGGGCATCGCGGTATTTCTCGATGATCGGGATGTTGATGTGGTGATTGGTTGAGAAGCTGGCGGTCAGCCAGATGTTGACGCTTTTGAGTTCGTACTCGCGTCCGGCGGCGTCTACGGCGTCATTGCCTTCGCGGCCAGGTATGCCCTGAAGGTTCAACGCCAGAAGCATCTGGAGGATCTTGCCGCCATTATCCTGGAAGACGTCGTCTATACCGTGCTCTCTCGCGAGCGCCTGAAATTCGCGCATGGACGGCATAAGGGCTTCAAGCCGCGCCCAGTGTGGATGCTTCGCCATCAGTCCTCCGCCAGCAGTTGTGATGGAGACACGCCGAGCGCCCGTGCGATGCGTTCGATGTTATCGAGACCGACGTTGCGTTCTCGACGCTCAATGCCGCCGAGATAGTTTCGGTGGATTCCTGCGAGTTCGGCGAGCGCCTCTTGGCTTAACTGGCGCTCCTGGCGCATCCGCCGCATATTCGCGGCCAATGTCGCTCGAATTGAATCCGCCGCCCGATGCTCCATGGCGCGGAGGTTGAGCGAAGCATACTATGAGTCTACACACGATAAGTGTGGTTGTTCCGAGAATTCCATGAGCCTGAGTACGCCCCCAGCCTATAAGACTGGCAATGGAGCCGCCTACTGCGGGGATTCGCGAGACCTGTTGCGGGAACTGCCGGATGAGAGCCTCGACTTGGTGCTCACCTCGCCGCCGTTCGCGCTCCAACGCCAGAAAGCCTACGGCAACAAGGATCAAACCGAGTATCTGGACTGGCTGATCGAGTTCGCGACGCTTGTTCATCCCAAGCTCAAACCCACCGGCAGTTTCGTCATGGATGTGGGCGGCGCATATCAGAAGGGCGTGCCTACGCGCAGCCTGCACCACCTGCGGCTGCCCATCCGGTTCTGCGATGAACTCGGCTATCACCTCGCTGAGGATTTCTACTGGTTCAATCCGTCCAAGCTCCCCTCGCCGATCGAGTGGGTGAACAAGCGGAAGATCCGGGCCAAGGACTCGGTCAACAATCTGTGGTGGTTTTCGAAAACCGACTGGCCCAAGGCCGACGTGTCCAAGGTCCTGACGCCATATTCGGAGCGGATGAAGAAGCTCATCGAGGATCCGGCGAAATTCTACACCCCCAAGGTTCGGCCGTCCGGCCATGACATAGGCGCCGGGTTTGGGACGGATAACGGCGGGGCCATTCCGTCCAATCTGCTGCAGATACCCAATACAGAATCCAATGGAGCCTATCTCTCGGGTTGCAAACTGGTGGGCGCGGCGCCGCATCCCGCACGCTTCCCGACAAAGCTGCCCGAGTTTTTCATTCGGTTCCTCACGGAGCCGGGCGACATGGTCTTGGACATCTTCGCTGGCAGCAACACGACAGGTCAGGTGGCGGAGGCCGAGGGACGGCGCTGGCTGTCGTTTGAAGAACGTCTCGACTACACGGCCGCGAGCGTCTTCCGATTTTTGCCCAAGGGCTTACCTGAACAGCAATTTCGGGAAATTCATGGGCGGATTGGGGCCGGTGAGACCGTCGATCTCAGCCGATACGCCCCTCAGTTCGCGCTGGATCTGCACGCGGCGGAGTAATCGCGGCAAGCGGCCGCCCTGGTCCACCAACACCGCCGTCCCGTCAGATGGAGACGCCGTCATTCAGGGTGACGCCTGAATAGCGGGACGGCTTTCTCGGTGCTGTCGGCGCGCACGTTAACGGACCAAACTCATCCACCCCCACACGATCAGCCCAGACAGGGTCAACCCGACGAAGACCTGATTGATCAGAATGTCCCAACGCCGACGGGGCAGGACGTGCTCGGGATAGACGACCGGCCACCGCCCCGTCCGTACCGCCTCGGTCAGAATGGCGACGGTTATAGGGACGCGCTCGACGCGCCGGTAGATCGGCTTGAAGAACAGGCCGCCCGAATTCCATCCTTCGTCGGCATGATGAAAATACCAGCGATAGGCGGTCGCATCGATGTCGAACCGGGCGATGAAGGCATCCATGAACTCATCTGCGTCATCCCCCTCGATGCCTAGGACGTCGAACAGATCCTCGTCGTTGGACATGACCCGTGTGGGCGGCTCAAACTTTTCGAGGAACATCAAAACCTGTGCGTGGGCGTCGCTCATGGCCCGATGTTAATCCCGACACGCCCTGTTTTCCCAACATAGGCGTCTCGTCTCGTCGCACGGGAGGTGCGGGTCCTTTCCCGCCTTCCCCCTAGCCCCGGTCGTCCGCCGGGTCTAAACCGCGCCCGAACAAGAACAGTCCGCTTTCAGGGAAGACGCTCGACCATGCGCGACATCAACCACCTTATCGACGGTGCGGCCTTCGTCGGCGCTTCGGGCCGGTTCGCGGATGTGTTCGATCCGAACACCGGCGCGGTCCAGGCGCGCGTGCAACTGGCCTCGGTCTCGGAAGTGGATCGCGCGGTGCAGTCGGCCCAGGCCGCCTTCGACGGCTGGTCCTCGACCAATCCGCAACGCCGCGCCCGCGTGATGTTCGAGTTCAAACGCCTGGTCGAGGCGAACATGGACGAACTGGCCCATCTGCTGTCGTCCGAGCACGGCAAGGTCATCGCCGACGCCAAGGGCGACATCCAGCGCGGTCTGGAGGTCATCGAATTCGCCTGCGGCGTCCCGCACGCGCTGAAGGGCGAATACACCTGGGGCGCCGGGCCGGGCATCGACGTCTATTCGATGCGCCAGCCGCTGGGCGTGGTGGCGGGCATCACGCCGTTCAACTTCCCGGCCATGATCCCGATGTGGATGTTCGGCGTGGCCATCGCGGTGGGCAACACCTTCATCCTGAAGCCGTCCGAACGTGATCCGTCGGTGCCCGTCCGCCTGGCCGAACTGATGATGGAGGCGGGGGCGCCCAAGGGGGTGCTGAACGTCGTGCATGGCGACAAGACCGCCGTCGACGCCATCCTGACCCACCCGCTGGTCCACGCGGTCAGCTTCGTCGGCTCGTCCGACATCGCCCACTATGTCTATCAGACCGGCGCCGCCAACCATAAGCGGGTCCAGGCCATGGGCGGGGCCAAGAACCACGGCATCGTCCTGCCTGACGCCGACATGGATCAGGTGATCAAGGATCTGTCGGGCGCCGCCTACGGCTCGGCGGGCGAACGCTGCATGGCCCTGCCGGTCGTGGTCCCGGTCGGCAAGAAGACCGCCGACGAACTGCGCGAGCGGATGGTGGCCGAGATCGCTGCTCTGCGGGTCGGCGTCTCGACCGACGCGGGCGCCCACTACGGCCCGGTCGTCACCGCCCAGCACAAGGCCCGCGTCGAGGGCTGGATCGCCAAGGGCGTCGAGGAAGGCGCCGAACTGGTCGTCGACGGCCGCGGCTTCAGCCTGCAGGGCCATGAGAACGGCTATTTCGTCGGCCCGTCCCTGTTCGATCACGTCAAGCCGACGATGGAGAGCTATCGCGAAGAGATCTTCGGCCCGGTGCTTCAGATCGTCCGCGCCGAGAGCTTCGAGGAGGCCCTGTCCCTGCCGTCGCAGCACCAGTACGGCAACGGCGTCGCCATCTTCACCCAGAACGGCCGCGCCGCGCGCGACTTCGCCGCCCGGGTCAACGTCGGCATGGTCGGCATCAATGTGCCGATCCCGGTGCCGGTCGCCTATCACACCTTCGGCGGCTGGAAGCGCTCGGCCTTCGGCGACATCAACCAGCACGGCATGGAGGGCGTCCGCTTCTGGACCAAGACCAAGACCGTCACCGCCCGCTGGCCCGACAGCGCGCTGGAACACGCGGACAGTTCGTTCGTCATTCCGACGATGGGGTGATTTTCCTCCCCACGACGTGGGGAGGTGGGTCGGACGCGAAGCGACCGAGACGGAGGGGCACCGCCGTGCGCGTTCACAGCCCCTCCACCGCTTCGCGGTCCTCCTCCCGATCTCTCGGATAGGGAGGAGACTTCGTGACAACGCTTTTCGGTGCTAGGCGTTAAACCTGCGAACGGTGAAGCTGGAGTGCGCGTTCCGATGCGTCGGTTTTTCATCTGGTCGGCCCTGGCGGCCCTGATCGGCCTGGTCCTGGCGGGCGGCGGCTATTGGGCCTACTGGAATTCCTACGCCCGCTTCCAGCCGGTGACGATCACCCGCCATCAGGCCGAGATTCAGCGGCTGCTGGATGAGGCCTCGTGGGTCTCGGGCGGCGGCGGCGGACAGCCGCTGTACGTCGTCGGCTATCGCGACAGCGCCGCGACGCAAGGCTATGAACAGCAGGAAGGACCCAAGCTGCGCGCGGCGGGGGTCGAGACCCGCGTCGTCATGTTCGCGCGGCCCGACCGCGAGGGCCTGGCCCAGTCCACCGCGGCCGAACGCGCCACGGTCGCCGAACTGTGGCTCAGCCGCGACTGGACCCTGTATCAACGCTGGACCGCCACCCCCAGCCGCCAATGGACCGCCGCGGGCCTGCCTGTCGCCGACGGCAACCTGGCCCGCTCGGCCGTGGTCGAGGCCAGCCGCCAGTTTTCGGATCGCCTGGGGTCGCTGCTGCGCGACGCCGGGGTGTCGACCCAGTATCCGCTTATTCTCTGGCGTGACCGTCAGGGTTTCCTGAAGGCCTGCGCCTGTTCCGACAAACGCTCCTGGGCCTTCATCCGTGACGATCTGGGCGCGCCCGATAGCGTCGACACGACGGTGGCCGATCCCAATGCCGCGCCGCCCTTCGTCGCGCCCGGCGACGGCAGCCCGGAGGGCCTGCCCTATCCGACCCTGCCGCCGATCCCGCCCGCGAACGGGACCGCCACGACGGACGGCGCCGACGCGCCGACGGCGTCCGACGACGCCCAGCGCCCGGCCCGCCCCCCCGTCACCCGCGCTCCGCCCGAGGCGAAGAAACAGGACGACACGACCTTTTTCTAACTCAGGGTTTCGGCGCAGGCCGCGATCAGCCGCGCCACGTCCGCCGGGTCCTGGTACGGGCCGAAGCCGAAGCGAATGACGTCGTCGCGCACGTCGGTGACGACATTCGCCGCCGTCAGCGCCTTTTGCCAGACGCCCGCCTCGGCGTGGCGCAAGGCTAGGAACCGCGCTCTCGGCCCGTCCGCGTCGGCGATCGGATTGATCAGCTCGGCCTGACCCAGTCGCCCCGCGCGCCCGTCCGAAACGGCCGCCTGGAACGTCGTCATCAGACCGCGCGCATGGCGGGCCATGTCCGCCGTCGTCAGTCCGGTCTCGGCCAGCATCCGCCGCACGGCGTTGAACCGGTACAGCGGCGTCACATCGAACGTCGCACCCCAGAAGCGGCCGCCGTCGGCGCGATAGCCGACCCCGCCGGGCGGTCCCTCCAGATCGCCGAACTCGGCGAACCAGCCGGTCGCGACCGGGCGCGGACAATATCCGGGCGGCGCGTGCAGGAAGCAGCAGCCCTCGCCCGACATGGCGTATTTGTATCCGCCCGCCAGATAGAAGACCCGGTCGGCGACCCTGGACAGGTCGGTCGGCGCGGCCATGAAGCCGTGATAGCCGTCGATGACCACCCACGGCCCGGCCGGGTCGGCCAGTTCCGCCAGCGCCTCGACCGCCCCGAACGTCTGGCCGGTGCGAAAGAAGACCTGGCTGACCAGGATCAGATCGAACTCGCCCGCCCGGGCCGCCGCGACGAAGCGGGCGTCGAAGGTCTCGAACGGATGCAGGGGAACTCGCGTCACCACGGCCTCGCCCGCCTCTTCCCAACGCTGGGCCTGGCGGCGGAAGGAGTGGAATTCGCCGTCGGTCGACAGGATGCGCACGGGCTTGCGCGCCACGCCCGAGACCAGCCGCAGCAAGAAGTCGTGGGTATTGGGCGAAAACACCACGCTGGCCGGATCGGGCAGGCCCAGTTCGGCGGCGACATGGCTCTGAGCCTCGGGAATGATCTCGCCGAAGATCAGATCCCATTTGCGGTCGGCGTGGCGGTTGGCGTCTTCCCAGGCCCGCGTCTGGGCGTCGAAGGCGGCGTCGGGCCACAGGTGGTGGCTGTGCGCCGCGAAATGCAGCCGACCGGGCGCCAAGGCCAGGGCGCGCGAGAACAGGGACTTCGTATCCATGCCCCGGTTTGGCATGGGGGCTGGAACTGCGCCAGTCAGTGTCGGCCCAGTCAGGGCCGCCGCGCGGGATGGCTCTCGCCCCGGAAAGTCAGGGTCCAGCCCGTCACGGCGCTCGCCCCGTCACGCTCGACCCGCATCACGCCCTCGAAGAAGGGCAGGTAGAAGACATCGCGGCCCTCGGGCAGCAGACCGGCTCGGAACCGGCCCGGCGCGGCTAGGAACAACCGACCGTCCTGAAGCGTGACCGTCACGTCCAGCGCGCCCATTCTCCAATCTCCGATCAGCCCCTCGGCCCAGGCCGGGTCCATGGGCGCGATCAGGTGCGGCCGTGGGACCTCATAGGGACGGCTCCCCGCGATCAGGGCCAGATCGCGGGCGACGACGTCGAACCGCGCGCCGCCAAAATTGCTCAGCACGGCGATGGTCAGGCCGGTCGCGGGGTCGAGGGACAACCGGCTGACGAAGCCGGGCAGCACGCCGTTGTGCGCCAGGCCGCCGTTCGGCGTCAGCATCCAGCCCAATCCATAGCCCGCGCCCGTCGGATCGCGCCGGATCCGTTCGGCGTCGTCCGGCGAAAGCGCGGCGAGATAGCGGTCGCCGAACCGCGCCAGATCGGCAGCGGTCGTCAGCAGGGCCGCATCGCCATGACCCGCGCCCGGCACGGCGGCGGGAACCGCCCGCATCCACTCCGGTCCCGGCGTGCGCCCGGCGGCCAGCACCTCGCTGGAAGGCTCGTCGGTCCCGATCAGACCGGTCGCCAGGCCCGGCGCCGGACCTTCGCCGCCCAGTCGTGCGGCCGTCAGCCCGAAGGGGTCGAACACGGCTTCGCGCACATAGGTCTCGTAGCGCTGACCCGAGGCGCGCGCGATCACATGCGCCAGCAAGACATAGCCGGTGTTGGAATAGGCGAAGCCTTTGCCCGGCGCGAAATCGAGCGGTCGCTCGCGCGCCCAGTCGATGACGGCCTGGGCGCTGTCCGGCCGCCGCATCATCGCCGTCCACGTCGGCGAACCCATTTCCAGCGCCGCCTCATAGTCCGGCACGCCCGCCGTATGAGCGAGAAGCTGTTCGAGCGTGATCGCGCGCCACGTCTCGGGACACGGCGCGATGAAGCGGCACAGCCTGTCGTCGAGCGCCAGTTTCCCGGCGTCGCGCAGCCTGAACACGGCCAGGGCCGTCATCGGCTTGGTGATGGAGGCGGCCTGAAACAGGGTGGCTGGCGTATTGGCTCCGCCGGCCAGGTCGGAAGGCCCATAGGCGCCCTGAAACAACAGCTCGCTGTTCTTCATCACGGCGACCGCGCCGGTGAAATGCCCCAGCTCCACGCGCGCCCGCATATAGGCGTCCATGCGCGAAGCGAGGTCGTCGGCCCTGGCCGTCGAGCCTAGGCCCAGAACCAGCACCGCGAGCAGGATCCTCACCCAGACAAACATGCCGCCCCTCCATTAAGAAGGGCGGCACGGTCGTCGGCGAATGCGGCGAAGATTAGTCCGTTTCGGACTAATTAAATCAGCGCGCCGTGGCAGTGTTTGAACTTGCGGCCCGAGTTGCAGGGGCACAGCGAGTTGCGCGGGGTGCGTTCCCAGTCGACCGGCAGGGCGCCGACCGGCAGACGCGCGCGGTCGTCGCCTTCCAGACGGCCTTCCGGCAGTTGCGCCATCGGGTCGGCCATCTCGTTCTCGCCGGTGCCGGGGTTCAGGTGGATCTCCTGGAACTCAGGCAGTTCGGGCGGCGGCTGGAAGCGGAACTCGACCGTCATCAGCCAGCGCGTGACGTTGTGGCGCAGGTCGTACAGCAGGCTTTCAAACAGGTTGAAGGCCTCGGTCTTGTATTCGTTCAGCGGATCGCGCTGGCCGTAGCCGCGCAGGCCGATGACGCCGCGCAAGTGGTCCAGATGCGTCAGGTGCTCGCGCCACTGCATGTCGATCATCTGCAGCAGGAACTGCTTTTCCAGACCGCGGGTCTGTTCGGCGCCGATCTGTTCCAGACGCTCGGCGGCGCGGGCGTCGGCGGCGGCGACCAGGCGTTCCTCGACTTCCTCGTTGGACACGCCTTCTTCGGCGGCCCAGTCGTGCAGCGGCAGGTCCAGACCCAGGGTCGACACGACCTTCTCATGCAGGCCGTCGATGTCCCACTGCTCGGCATAGGCCTTGGGCGGCATGTAGCGTTCGACCAGATCCGAGATCACGTCGTTGCGGAACTCGCCGACCAGGCCCGACAGGTCCTCGGCGTCCATGAATTCCTGGCGCTGCTCGAACACGGCCTTGCGTTGGTCGTTCACGACGTCGTCGTACTTCAGCAGGTTCTTGCGCATGTCGTAGTTGCGCTGTTCGACCCGCTTTTGCGCCGTCTCGATGGCCTTGTTCAGCCAGGGGTGGGTGATGGCCTCGCCCTCGGCCACGCCGAAGCTGCGCATGATCGAGTCCAGACGGTCGCCGGCGAAGATGCGCAGCAGGTCGTCTTCGCACGACAGATAGAATTTCGAGGTGCCGGGGTCGCCCTGACGGCCGGTGCGGCCGCGAAGCTGGTTGTCGATGCGGCGGCTCTCGTGGCGCTCGGTGCCCAGGACGAACAGGCCGCCGGCGGCCAGGGAGACGGCCTTCTGGACCTCGATCTCGGCCTTGTACTGGGCCTCCATGGCGGCCTCGGCCTCGGGCGTGATCTCGACGGCCATGTTGCGCTGGTCGGTGCGCCAGCGTTGCAGGCGCATCTCCAGGTTGCCGCCCAGTTGGATGTCGGTGCCGCGACCGGCCATGTTGGTGGCGATGGTCACCGCGCCCGGCAGGCCGGCGTCGGCGACGATGAAGGCCTCCTGCTCGTGCTGGCGCGCGTTCAGGACGTTGTGCGGAATGCCTTTTCCGGTGGCCCACTCGATGTCGTAGGCGTCGTCGCCGACCTTCTGGGCCTCCTTGTCGCGGCCCGCGTATTCGGGCTTCAGCGTGCGTGTCTTGGCGACCTTGTATTCATAGCGGCCCAGAAGTTCCGACAGGGTCTCGGACTTCTCGATCGAGACGGTGCCGACCAGGATGGGCTGGCCGCGCACGTGGCAGTCGGCGATCTGGGCGCACAGGGCCAGGTTCTTCTCGGCCTCGGTGCGATAGACCTCGTCGTCGAAGTCGATGCGCTGGATCGGGCGATGGGTCGGCACCTCCAGCACGTCCATCGTGTAGATGTCGTGGAATTCCTGGGCCTCGGTGGCGGCCGTGCCGGTCATGCCCGACAGCTTGCCGTACAGGCGGAAATAGTTCTGGATGGTGACCGAGGCCAGGGTCTGGTTCTCGGGCTGGATCTTGACGTCTTCCTTGGCCTCGATGGCCTGGTGCAGGCCTTCCGACAGGCGTCGGCCCTGCATCATGCGGCCGGTGAACTCGTCGATCAGCATGATCTCGCCGGCGCGGATGATGTAGTCCTTGTCGCGCGTGTACAGGGTGTTGGCGCGCAGGGCCTGGTTGGTGTGGTGCACCAGGCTGACGTTGGCGGCGTCGTACAGGTCGGTGGTGTCGGGGGCGAAATGGCCGCCGGCCTCCAGCATCTCCTCCATCCGCTCCGAACCCAGTTCGGTCAGCAGGGACTGACGCTGCTTCTCGTCCAGCTCGAAGGTGTCGGGATCCTTGATCAGCTCCTTCACCATGGCGTCCAGGATCTTGTACAGCTCGGATCGGTCCTCGGTCGGACCCGAGATGATCAGGGGCGTGCGGGCCTCGTCGATCAGGATGGAGTCGACCTCGTCGACGATGGCGAAGTGGTGGCCGCGCTGGACCATCTCGCGCCGGTCATAGACCAGGTTGTCGCGCAGATAGTCGAAGCCGAATTCGTTGTTGGTGCCGTAGGTGATGTCGGCGTTGTAGGCCTGCTGGCGCTGGCCCTGCGACAGGCCGTTGACGATGACGCCCGTCTCCAGGCCCAGGAAGCGATAGACGCGGCCCATCCATTCGGCGTCGCGCTTGGCCAGATAGTCGTTGACGGTGATGACGTGCACGCCCTGGCCGGCCAAGGCGTTCAGATACACCGGGGCCACGGCGACCAGGGTCTTGCCCTCGCCGGTGCGCATCTCGGCGATGCCGCCCTCGTGCAGGATCATGCCGCCCGCCAACTGGACGTCGTACTGACGCTGGCCCAGCACCCGCTTGGACGCCTCGCGGGCCACGGCGAAGACCTGGTTCAGCATGGAATCGAGCGTCTCGCCCGCCGCCAGCCGATCCTTGAAGGCGAAGGTCATCATCCGCAGTTCGTCGTCGGACAAGGCCTCGAACTGGGCCTCCAGGGCGTTGATCTTCTGCACCTGGGCCATGAAGCCCTTGACCTTGCGGTCGTTGGAGGAGCCGAACAGTTTCTTGGCGAAGCCGAGCATGGGCGATCCGGTAAGGCGATCGAGCGGGTGAAAGCTCTGGACTGTGGTCCGTCAAGGACCGTTGCGGCGCCGCGGAAGGGTCTGGATCGAAAGGCGGCCGCCGCGCCGGCGAATGGCGCATGCGAAGGGCCGCGCGTACGATCGAAAACCCCTCGACTTGGGCGCAGGCGGGACTTAAGCACCGGCCTTACCCCTGTCAACGCAAGGGGCTTTGCGACGCGGGGCGAAGGTCCGGCGCCGAGGGCCTCGGAACCGTCCCGACGGAGCGCCCCGCCGATGCGAAATCCGCGCCTGAACCTGATTATCGCCGCGACCCTGTGCGTGGCCCTGGCCGCGTGCGGCGGCGGGGGCGGCGAGGGGCGCGCGCCCGAACCCGGCGACCGCGCCGTGGCCAAGGTGCAGGACCAGACCATCTGGGCCTCGGACGTCCGGCGCGAGGCGGTGGCCCAAGGCCTGGTCGGCGAGGGAGAACCGCTTGACGTCACCTCGGGCCTGTTCCGCCGCGTGCTGGACGAGGTCATCGACCAGAAACTGCTGGCTCATGAGGCCGAACGACGCGGCCTGGACAATTCGCCCCTGGCCCAACGCCGCCTGCAGGCTACGCGCGAACGCATCCTGGGCGACATGCTGGTCGAGACGGTGGTCAACGGCGCCATCACCGACCAGGCGGTCCAGACCCTGTATCAAGAGCAACTGCGCCTGGCCCGGATCTCGGAGGAGATCCGGGTGCGCCTGATCCTGTCGCGGACCAAGCCCGAGGCCGACGCCGTCATGGGCATGCTGGGCCAGGGCGCCCAGTTCGAGGCCGTGGCCATGGAACGGTCGATCGACGAGGCCACCAAATATTCCGGCGGCGACCTGGGCTATTCGACGCCCGACGTCATGCCCCAGGCCTATGCCGTGGCCCTGCGCGACCGGCCGGCCGGTTCGACCGTCGGCCCGTTCCAGACCGAGGGCGGCTGGGCCGTGCTGCGGGTCGAGGACCGCCGCCGCGAAAGCCCGCCGACCCTGGAGCAGGCCCGGCCCCAGATCGTGCGCTACCTGACCTATGAAGGCGTGCGCCAGCTTCTGGAGCAGCTTCGCGGCAAGGCCTCGGTGGATATGCTGCTGCCCGGTCCCGCGGGCGGCGAGGCGGCCGAACCGGCCTCCGCCCCCCGAACCGTCGCCCCCGCCCCCGCGCCGCCCGCCGCCACGCCCGCCCCCGCCGCCAAGGGATCACCCAAGTCTTGAGCAAGAAGCCGACCGACGCCGCCAAGGCCGCCCTGGAGAAGGCCCTGGACCCTCTGGCTTCCGCCTTGAAGCCGCTGACCCGCCGGGCCACGGACGCGACGCCTGCCGCCGCACCGGGCAAGCCTGGCCTTCAGGTCTCGCCCCTGGCTGTGCCGTTCCCGAAGATTGCGCCCGTCGGCGGGGTCGAGATGGCGGCCGCGCGGGCCGGTTTCTACAAGCATGAGCGGCCGGACCTGGTCGTGTTCCGTTTCGCCAAGGGCACGACCTGCGCGGGCGTCTTCACCCGCCACAAGGTCGGCTCGGCCCCCGTGGACTGGTGCAAGCGGCATCTGGACGCCGAGGGCGGCGGATCGGACGTGCGGGCGCTGGTGGTCAACGCCGGCTGCGCCAACGCCTTCACCGGCAAGGCCGGGGCCGACGCGGCCCGGCGCACCGCGTCCGAGGTCGCCAAACGTTTCGGCTGTCGCCAGCGCGACGTCATGCTGGCCTCGACCGGGGTCATCGGCGTGGTGCTGGATGACCGCAAGATCGCCGCCCGGCTGGCCGACGTCGAGGCGGGGCTGGACGCCGACCGTTGGGCCGCCGCCGGTCAGGCCATTATGACCACTGACACCTTCCCCAAGGGCGCCTATGCGGAATGCCGCATCGACGGGGTCAAGGTGCGCATCGCCGGAATCGCCAAGGGTTCGGGCATGATCGCCCCGGACATGGCCACCATGTTGGCCTTCATCGTCACCGACGCCGCCATCGCCCCGCCGGTGCTGCGCGCGCTTCTGGGCGTGCACGTGCGCACGACCTTCAACTCGGTGACGGTGGACGGCGACACCTCGACCAATGACACCTGCCTGCTGTTCGCCACGGGGGCCTCGGGCGCGCCGCGCATCGGCCGGGTCGGCGACCGGCGGCTGAAGGACTTCTCGGCCGCCCTGGACAAGGTGATGCTGGACCTGGCGCACCAACTGGTCCGCGACGGCGAGGGGGCGACCAAATTCGTCAAGGTCACCGTCGACGGCGCCGCCAGCCCCGCATCGGCGCGAAAACTGGCCAAGTCGATCGCCGACAGCCCTCTGGTCAAGACGGCCCTGGCGGGCGAGGACGCCAACTGGGGCCGGGTCGTGATGGCCGTGGGCAAGACCGAGGAACCGGTCGACCGCGACCGCCTGGCGATCCGCTTTGGTCCCCATGTCGCCGCCATCGACGGCGCCCCGTCGCCCCACTACGACGAGGCCAAGATGAGCGCCTATATGAAACGGCCCGAGATCGACATCACCGTCGATGTCGGCTCCGGCCGCGCCTCGGCCACCGTCTGGACCTGCGACCTGACCAAACGCTACGTCGAGATCAACGGCGACTATCGGAGCTGATTGGGGTAGGATGGCAGCATGACCCAGCCCGCTGAGAATAGCGTCGACGCCTTCCTGTCCGACCAGCAGTTCGAGGACCTGGCCGAAGGTAAACTATCGCCCGAGGCGCTCGCTCAATTGCGAACCGAGGTCCAGGCCGTGCTGGACGATCCCGACGACAGCATCAGCCATGACGCGGTCTGGTCTCGCCTCGAGCAGCGAATGAAACGTGCCGTCTCGCGCGCCGCTTGATCTCGTCTATCGTAAGGCGGCGGCCCGGGACCTCGATGATCTCTTCGATTTCATCGCTGAGGATCGGCCATTGGCCGCCGAGCGCTTCCTGCTGGAGATCAAGCGCGCCTGCGAAGGCCTGTGCTGGTTCCCGTTCATCGGTCAGCAGCTCGATCCAGACAATGATCGGGTCCGTGTCCTGACCATCAGGCGACGCGCCGCCGTCAAATTTGTCGTGACGGAGCGAGCTGTTCACATCCTTGGCGTCAGCTACCAGGGCCGCGATCTCAAGGCCTTATTTGCGGATCGCAAACCATGACCCTGAAGACCGTCCTCGTCGTCGCCGTGGCCCTGATCGACGCCGACGGGCGCGTGCTGATCGCCCAGCGGCCCGAGGGCAAGCAGTTGGCCGGGCTGTGGGAGTTTCCGGGCGGCAAGGTCGATCCCGGCGAGCGGCCCGAACAGGCGCTGGTCCGCGAGTTGAAGGAAGAACTGGGCATCGACGTCACCGAGGCCTGCCTGGCGCCCTTCGTCTTCGCCAGTCACGCTTACGAAACGTTTCACCTTCTCATGCCATTGTATCTGTGCCGGCGATGGTCGGGGCAGGTGGTCCGCAAGGAGCACGCGGCCCTGAAATGGGTCAGACCGAACCAGCTTTCGGACTATCCCATGCCCCCCGCCGACGAACCGCTGGTCGCCTGGCTGCGCGACCTGCTCTGAGCTGCGGCGTCCAGAAGGGAGGGCCGGATGAGACGTTTCATCGCCCGCTTCCTGCGTGACGAGGCCGGGGCCACGGCCATCGAATACGGCATCATCCTGGCCTTGATGTTCCTGGTCATCCTGTCGGCCGTGACGGCCTTCGGCGGGACGTCGTCGGGCATCTTCAACAAGGCCATGAATACGCTCAGGGGCGCGATGGGCGGCTAGCCCGTGTCGGGTCGCGAGATCCCGAAGGGCCGACGATCGCGGGCCAAGAAATAATGGGGGCTAGTCCCGCCCCTGTTCCTTGACCCCCAGAGCCTCCGCCAGCCGCATCTTGGCCGAACCGCGCGGCAGGGGCTTCTGCTGGCTTTCATGCGGCGCCCATCCGGCCATCTGCACGATCTCGAAGGTCGCGGGGATGCGGCCGTCGGCTTCGGCGTGGCGTTCGGCGTAGAGGGCGGCGGCGCGGGCGGCGATGTCGCGGGTCAGGGGGCGGATCACGCCCGTCAGCGCATTGGTCTCGCCCATGGCGCGCAGGTCGCGGACCAGGGCGAACAGGTCGCGATAGCGCACCGTCACCCGGTCGACGTCGGTCACCGGCAGGGCGAAACCGGCCCGCTGCATCAGGGCGGCCGCGTCGTAACCGTCGGCGAAGGGCGATACGCGCGCCTGCGCCCCGCCGCGCACCTGAAGCTCGGCCTCGGTCAGGACGCCGCGCAACTCCTTCAGCGTCCCGGCGCCGAACAGGGCGCCCAGGAACAGGCCGTCCGGCTTCAGCGCCCGTTTGATCTGGGCCAGGGCGCCGGGCAGGTCGTCGATCCAGTGCAGGCCCAGGATCGAGACGATCAGATCGGCCGACCCGTCCGTGATCGGCAGGGCCGTTTCGCCCGGCGTCGCCGCGACGGCGCGCACCGGCCCGACACGATCGCCCACGCCGCTGTCGGCCAGGGCCGCGGCGAAGACGCCTGGATGCGGCGACAGGTCGACGGCGGTCGGAAAGCCGCGCAGTATCGCCTCCAGGCTGTTCACCGCCTCGGCGGCGGCGCGCCGGTGCAGGAAGTCGGCCTGTTGGAAACGCCGCTCGGCCCGCGCCAGACGCGACGCGCGACGAACCGGATCGAACAGGCGGGGCGGGGGAGATTGCATCACATGCAAGATGGCGGCTGGGGCGAGGCATTGAAAGGCGCGAGTTTGCGGCTGCGACGCCTGGGCCGGGGCGTCGCCGATCTGATCCTGCCGCCCATGGCCCATGACAGCCCCGAGGCGACGGCCTCGGCGGGGCTGACGCCCGGCGCCTGGAGCCGGGTGGTGTTTCTGGAGGCGCCGGTCTGCGACGGTTGCGGCGCGGCGTTCGAGGCGGACGGCGGCACCTTCGCCGCCGACCGCTGCGCCGCCTGCACGGCCCGGCCCTACGCCTTCGGCCGGGCGCGGGCCGCCTGTGTCTATGACGAGAACAGCCGAGACCTGATCCTGCGTTTCAAGCACGGCGATCAGCAGCAGTTCGGCCCCCTGTTCGCCCGCTGGATCAGCCGCGCCGCCGCCGATCTGATCGCCGAGACCGATGCGGTGGCGCCCGTGCCCCTGCATCGTTCGCGGCTGCTTTCGCGCCGCTTCAACCAGGCGGCAGAGATCGCCCGGCCTCTGGCCCGCTCAGTGGGGCGTGACTATCTGCCCGACGCCCTGGTGCGGGCGAAACCGACCGCCAGCCAGGGCGGAAAGTCGGCGCGCGGGCGGCGCGAGAACGTGAAATCCGCCTTCGCCGTCACCGAGGCGGGCGCGCGTCGCATCCGAGGCCGGCGCATCCTTCTGATCGACGACGTCCTGACCACCGGCGCCACCGGCGAGACCTGCGCCAAGGCCCTGCTGGCCGCCGGCGCGCGGGCGGTGGATCTGGCGGTGGTGGCGCGGGTGCGAACCGCGCGCGAACTGACTATGTAAGCCTCTAACGCTCATCGCGCGTCCCCGCCCGCACGGGGATGACCGGCTCGCGTTTTGTTATGGAGATCTGATTTGGCCGACGTCGTCATCTACACCAAGCCCGGCTGCCCTTACTGCTACGCCGCCCTGTCGCTGCTGATGAAGAAGGGCGCGAAATACACCGAGATCGTCGCCGCCAACGATCCCGAGAAGAAGGCCGAGATGGTCCAGCGCGCCAACGGCCGCGCCACCTTCCCGCAGATCTTCATCAACGGCGACCACATCGGCGGCTCGGACGACCTGCACGCTCTGGACCGCGAGGGGAAGCTGGACGCGCTTCTGGCCGCCTGAATGGGTCGGACGCTGGACATCGCCTTGATCCAGACGCGCACGCCCGCGACGGCCGAGGCGGGTCTGGCCCATGTCGCGCCCCTGATCCGCCGGGCGGCCGAGGGCGGCGCGCGCCTGGTCCTGACGCCTGAGGGGACCAATCTGCTGGAGCAGCGTCGTGATCGACGCGGCGACGCCATCCGCGATGAGGTCGATGATCCGTGCGTCCAGGGCCTGCGCGCCCTGGCGGCCGAGCTGAAGATCTGGCTGCTGATCGGCTCGGCCATCGTGAAATCGGGCCATGTGGGCGACGACCGCGCCGCCAACCGCAGCCTGCTGATCGACGACACGGGCGCCGTCGTCGCCCGCTATGACAAGCTGCATGTCTTCGACGTCGATCTGCCCAACGGCGAGGTCTATCGCGAGAGCGCCAACATCCGGCCCGGCGACGCGGCGGCCGTGGCCGAGACGCCGTGGGGACGGCTGGGCCTGACCGTCTGTTACGACGTGCGGTTTCCGCACCTGTTCCGGCAATTGGCCAAGGCGGGCGCCGCGATGATCGCCGTGCCCGCCGCCTTCACCGTGCCGACCGGAGAGGCGCATTGGGAGACCCTGTTGCGCGCCCGGGCCATAGAGACCGGCGCCTTCATTCTGGCTCCGGCGCAAGGCGGGCTGCACGAGGACGGGCGCCGCACCTGGGGCCGTTCGACCGTCGTCGGCCCGTGGGGCGAGGTGATCGGAAAGCTGGACAACGACGACCCCGGCGTGCTGTTCGCCACGCTCGATCTGGACGCCGTCGACACCGCGCGCCGGGCCGTTCCCGCCCTGACCCACGACCGCGACTTCGCCCCGCCCGTCCGATGATCCGTTACGCCCTGACCTGTGACCACGACCATGGCTTCGAGACCTGGTTCGCCTCGTCCGCCGACTATGACGCCCAGGTCGAGCGCGGCCTGGTCGAATGCCCGGTCTGCGGCTCGGTCCAGGTGCGCAAACAGATCATGGCCCCCGCCGTCTCGGGCGTGAGGAAGGCGGCCGCGCCGGATATGGCCAAGATGCAGACCCTGATGATGCAGGCCGCGCGCGAGGTCCGCGCCCACGTCGAGCAGAATTTCGATTACGTCGGCGACGCCTTCGCCCGCGAGGCGCGCGACATCCATGAGGGCCGCTCCGAAAAGCGCGAAATCTACGGTGAGGCCACGCCCGCCGAGGTCAAGAAGCTGAAGGACGACGGCGTGCCCTGCGCCCCGCTTCCGGCCGCGCCGCCGGACCCCGCCAAGCTGAACTGACCGCGTCATGGGGAATCAGGAGCGATATCAGGAGTTCGCGCCGCCCGAGGCCCTGAAGCCCTGGGTGCGGGTCATCTGGACCTATGCCGCGCCGCATCCCAGCCGCACGGTCCAGCGCATCGCCCCGGACGGGTGTCCCGAACTGGTCGTCGATGTCGGCGATCCCTACGAGGAATTGCACGACGACGGCGTCTTTCGGCTTCAGCCGCCGCGCATCTTCGCCGGTCAGATGACGCGGCCCCTGGCCATCCGACCGGTCGGGCCGGTGGAGTTGGTCGCTGTGCGGTTCGAGCCGGACGGCGCGCGCGACTGGCTGGGCGCGCCGCTGGTCTCGGCCACCGATCGGCGACTGGATGTGACCGACAGGCTTGCGGGGCTGAGCGTCCCGGCCGGAGAGCCCGAAGGCCAGGCGGCGGCTGTCGCCGACTGGCTGGAGGCCCAGCGCCGCCTGGGCGATTGGCGCATCGAACCCGATGTGCGGGCCGAGATCGCGGCGATCCGGGCCGACCGGCCGACGCCCGCGCGCGACCCGGCCGAACAACGCGCCCTGCAACGCCGGTTCCTGGACCGGGCGGGGGTTTCTCCGCGCGCCTTGAGATCGGTGTTCCGTTTCCGCAGCGTGTTCGATCATGTGCTGGGCGGCGATGCGGCCGGCTGGCTGGAGGCCGGGCTGACGGCGGGCTATTTCGACCATCCCCAGATGGCCCGCGACTTCCGCCGTTTTCTGGGCTGCACCGCCACGGAATGGGCGCGCGAACAGGTCGAGCTGGCCCGCGCCCTGGCGACGGAATCGTACAAGACGACGGACGGCGCGGCGGTCTAGACAGGACGAAACCGAGGGAGACGCCCGCCATGTTCGCCACCGCCTTGATCGCCGCCCTGCTGCAAACCGCCGCCTCTCCCAGCGTGGACGATCTGGGCTGGATGTCGGGCTATTGGCTGTCCTGCGGTCCCCAGGGCGAAGTGGCCGAGACCTGGACCGATCCGCGCGGCGGCCAAATGGTCGGCCACAGCGTCACCCTGACCCCGCGCGGACGCACCGATTTCGAAATGCTGCGGGTCGCCCCGGCCGACGGCGTGGCCGCCTATCACGCCCAGCCGCGCGGTCAGGCGCCGACGGTGTTCAAGGTCATCGCGGGCGACGGCGACCACGTCGTCTTCCAGAACCTGGAGAACGACTTCCCGCAACGGATCATCTATCGCCGTCAGGGCGCCGACATCATGACCGCCCGCATCGAAGGCTCCATCGACGGCCGGGAGCAGAGCATGGAATGGCGCTTCGACCGGCGCGAGCTGAACGCCCGATGCCCGGCCGCCTGACCTGGCGGCCGATGGCGCAAGGCGACCTGGACGGGGTCGTCGCCGTGGCCCGCCTCGCCTTTCCCGACCATCCCGAAGACCGCGCCTGTTTCGCCGAGCGGCTGGACCTGAATCCGTCCGGCTGTTTCGTCCTGGACGGGATCGACGGGGTGCGCGGCTATCTGATCGCCTATCCGTGGACGGACGCCTCGGCGCCGGCCCTGAACACCCTGATCGGCGCCGTCCCCGCCGACGCCGCGACGATGTATCTGCACGACTTGGCCCTGCACCCAGATGCGCGGGGCGGCGGTCACGCCCGTCCGATCGTCGAGCGTCTGGCCGAACGGGCGGCGGCCGACGGGTGGCCGTCCCTGTCGCTGGTGGCGGTCAATGACGCGGCGCCCTTCTGGGGGCGGCTGGGCTTTCAGCCCGTCGACGACCCGGCCATGGCGGACAAGCTGGCCGCCGCCTATGGCGCCGACGCCCGCTACATGGTGCGCCCGATCTAGTCGCGCAGGCCGACCATCATGAAGTTGATGTCGGCGTCGCCCTCGCTCCAGCGGTCGTTCAGCACGTCATAGGCCAGGCCGAACGGGCCTTCGACGCTCAGACCGGTTCCGTCCAGCATCCCCGCGACCTCTTCGGGCTTCAGGAACTGACTCCAGTCGTGGGTGCCCGCCGGGACCCAGCGCAGAATGTATTCGGCCGCCACCTTGCCCAGGGCCAGCGACTTCAGCGTGCGGTTCAGGGTGGCGATGATCATCAGCCCGCCGGGCTTCACCAGCCCCGCCGCCGTGCGCAGGAATTCGCCCGGATCGACCACGTGCTCGACCACCTCCAGCGTCAGCACCACGTCGAACGGCCCGGCGCCCTCGGCGGCCAACTGCTCGACCGTGGCGTTGCGATAGGCGATGTCCAGCCCGACCTGTTCGGCGTGGGCGCGGGCCGTGCCGATGTTCTCGGCCGAGGCGTCCAGGGCGGTGACGTCGAACCCCATGCGCCGCATCGGCTCGGCCACCAGGCCGCCGCCGCAGCCGACGTCGATCAGGGTCAGGCCCTCGAACGGCCGGATCGCCTTCGGATCGCGGCCGAACCGCTCCAGCGCCCGACGGCGGATGAAGTCCAGCCGCGCCGGATTGAACCGGTGCAGCGGCGCGAACGGGCCGCGCGCGTCCCACCATTCGGCCGCCTGGGCCGAGAAGCGGGCCACGTCGGCCGGGTCGATCGACGGGCCTTCAGCGGATGACATTGACCACCACTCCCGCATCGATCGCCGCCCAGGCCCGGTCGACGGTAAGCACCGGCAACTGTTCGCGCGCCGCCAGGGCCAGGCAGGCGCGATCACCCAATGAAAGCCCCTGGTCCCGCGTCGGGCCGCGCAACTGTCCGCATCTCAGCGCCAGGTCGAGGTCCATATCGACGGTTTGGCAGGGCAGGCTCGCCGCGATCAGCGTCGCCTCGGCGGTCGAGGCCCCCTTGTCGATCAGCTTGGCCAAGACCTCGCTGACGTTGACCACCGAGATCAACGCATCCTCGATCACGGTCTCGACCCGATCCGCGCCCGGCTCGTCCTGGAGGAGCGCGAGAACCGCCGAGGCGTCCAGAACGGCTTCAGCCATGTTTGGCCTCTTTGCGCCGATCCCGGATCAATTCGGCGGCCATGCTTTCACCCGGCCCGACCAGCCGGGCCACCAGCTTCTGCGCGCGCCGCAGCGATGTGCGTGCGCTCATCATCTGAAGCCGGTCGCCATCCAGTTGACCGACGATGACGCCGCCCGACTCGGCCCCCAATCGGCGCACGACGTCCGACGGAATGACCAATGTGCCGTCCCGCGCGACTTCCAGCCGAAAGATCGATCCGGTCGCAGCCTTGGGCTTGTCCGAAGCCGTCGGCGCGGCCGCGCCCGATCGTCGTTGCTTCTTGATCCGATCCGCCTCGAGAACATTGCGCACGTGCTGATATTTCCGCTCGACGATACGCGCGATGTCCGCCCGCGCCACGCCGGCCGCGTTCAGCGCCCGGATCTTGTCCGAAATGGTGCTTTGACCGGCCGCGATACGATAAGGGTCCATGACATCCATTCCTGTGGTACATTGTTGATAGTTTGTATTTTGATAGTTTGTCAACTCGGATTGTGAAAATCGGTCGGACTGGCTAGAAGCCGCTGAAGCGCAAGGAACGATCTGCCACGATGATGCGGCCCGACACCTCTCGATTGGTGATGAAGTTCGGCGGCACCTCCATGGCTGACCTGGAGCGCATCCGTCGCGCCGCCCGCATCGTCGCCGCCGAGGTTCGGGTCGGAAAGCGGGTCGCCGTGGTCGTCTCGGCCATGGCCGGCAAGACCAATGAACTGGTCGCCTGGACCGACGGGGCGGGCAAGCCGGGCGGGGACGTGGCCCTGTCGGACGACGAATATGACGTGGTGGTCGCCTCGGGCGAGCAGGTCACGGCGGGTCTCTTGGCCCTGACGCTGCGCAATATGGGGCTGAACGCGCGAAGCTGGATGGGTTGGCAGATCCCGATCCTGACCGACGACGCCCACGGCCGCGCCCGCATCGAGGACGTGCCGGGCCAGGTCATCGGCGCGGCCGTCGACACCGGCGAGGTGGCGGTGGTGCCGGGCTTCCAGGGCGTCACCCGCGACGGCCGGATCACCACCCTGGGCCGCGGCGGATCGGACACTTCGGCCGTGGCGGTGGCGGCGGCCATGAACTGTCGCTGCGACATCTACACCGACGTGGACGGCGTCTATACGACCGACCCGCGCATCGAGAGCCGCGCGCGGCGGCTGGAGCGGGTGTCCTACGAAGAGATGCTGGAGATGGCGTCCCTGGGGGCCAAGGTCCTGCAGACGCGCTCGGTCGAACTGGCCATGGCCAAGAAGGTGCCCCTGCGGGTCCTGTCCAGCTTCATCGAACCCGACGAGAATGGAAACCTGCCGACGGTCGCCGGCACCCTGATCTGCGACGAGGAGGAGATCGTGGAACAACGCATCGTGTCCGGCGTGACCATGAGCCGAGACGAGGCCCGCATCACCCTGTTGGGCCTGGGCGACCGCACGGACGCTCCGGCGGATGTCTTCACCCGCCTGGCCGAGGCCAGCGTCAATGTCGACATGATCGTGCAGAGCCAGGCCCGCACCGAAGGCGCGGTCAACCTGACCTTCACCACGGGCCGTCGCGACGCGGCGCGCGCCGCCGACCTGATGCGCGCGGCGCAAGCCCAGCTCGGTTTCGAGGAGCTGCGCCTGGATGAGGATGTGGCCAAGGTCTCGGTCGTCGGCGTCGGCATGCGCAGCCACGCGGGCGTGGCCCAGACCATGTTCCGCGCTCTGGCCGACAAGGGCATCAAATTCCAGGCCATCTCGACCAGTGAGATCAAGATCAGCGTGCTGATCGACGCCGCCTATGCGGAACTGGCGGTTCGCGCCCTACATTCGGCTTACGGGCTGGATACGGTCTAGATTGGCAGAGCTTCGACGCCCATGTTGGCGTCGCAGGAACGGAGGGACCAGTGCCGCTGGGCGGATTGACGACGAGGGGGCCGCGAAACCTCCTGCGCCAGATCCGCGAGGCCATGGCCGGCGCGGGACCGGCTCAGGAACGTCTCGACATGGTCGTGCGCACCATCGCCCAGTCGATGGTGGCCGAGGTCTGCTCCATCTATCTGCGGCGCGCCTCGGGCGAGCTTGAGCTGTTCGCCACTCAGGGCCTGAACCCCGAGGCCGTGCACAACACCCGGCTGCGCCCCGGCGAGGGCCTGGTGGGCGAGGTGGCGCGGCTGGCCCAGCCGATCAGCCTGTCGGACGCCCCGACCCATCCCAGCTTCTCCTACCGTCCCGAGACGGGCGAAGACCCCTATCACGCCTTCCTGGGCGCGCCCCTGCTGCGCGGCGGCCGGGCCATCGGCGTGCTGGTCGTGCAGAACCGCGCCGAGCGTCGTTATGACGAGGACGAGGTCGAGGACATCCAGACCATCGCCATGGTCCTGGCCGAAACCGTCGCCTCGGGCGAACTGCTGGGCCAGGAGGAGCTGCGCGACATCGAGGTGGCGCCGCACCGGCCCGAGCGGCTGAAGGGCCAGCGGTTCGCCGAAGGCCTGGCCATCGGCCATGTCGTCCTGCACGAGGCGCCCCTGCCGCCCGAACGGCTGCTGGCCGAGAACCAGCAGGTCGAGGAGATCCGCCTGCGCGAGGCGCTGATCACCCTGAAGGCCGGCATCGACGCCATGCTGGACGGCGGTCAGGGCAAGCTGGCGGGCCAGTCGTTCGAGGTGCTGGAGACCTATCGAATGTTCGCCGACGACCGGGGCTGGAACCGGTCGCTGGAAGAGGCGGTGCGCGGCGGCCTGACGGCCGAGGCGGCGGTCGACCGGGTGCGCAACGAACACCGCGCCCGCTTCGCCCAGGCGCGCGACCCCTACATCAAGGAACGGCTGCACGACTTCGAGGACCTGGCCAACCGGCTGCTGCGGGTGCTGGCGGGCGACAAGCCGGGCGACCGCGACCTGCCGGACGACGCCATATTGGTGGCCCGCAACCTGGGTCCCGCCGACCTGCTGGAGTATCCGCGTCACCGCATCCGCGGCCTGTTGCTGGAGGAAGGCTCGGCCGCCAGCCATGCGGCCATCGTCGCCCGCGCCCTGCAAATCCCCTGCGTCGGCCGCCTGATGGGGGTGCGGGACCGCCTGAGCGAAGGCGATCTGGTCATCGTCGACGGCGAGACCGGCGAGACCTATTTGCGGCCCCGTCCCGACATGATCGCGGCGGTCAAGTCGCGCATGGTCGTGCGCGGTCAGCGCCAGGCCGAGTTCGCCGCCCTGCGCGACACCCCCGCGGTGACCCTGGACGGCACGCGCATCACCCTGATGACCAACGCCGGTCTGGCCGTCGATCTGGAGAATCTGAGGGAGACGGGCGCCGAGGGCATCGGCCTGTTCCGCACCGAATTCCAGTTCATGGTCTCCGAGGAGCTGCCGCGCCTGGACAGCCAGACGGCCCTGTACAAGCTAGTGCTGGACGCGGCGGGCGACCGGCCCGTCATCTTCCGCACCCTGGATATCGGCGGCGACAAGGTGCTGCCGTACATGGAGACCACCGAGCGGGAGGAGAATCCGGCCCTGGGCCGCCGCGCCATCCGCCTGGGCCTGGACCGGCCCAGCTTGCTGCGGCTGCAATTGCGGGCCTTGCTGGCGGCGGCGGCGGGGCGCGAGCTGCGCGTCATGTTCCCGATGATCGCCACGGTCGACGAATTCCGGGCCGCGCGCGAACTGGTCGACATCGAATGCGATTGGGCGCGTCGCCGGGGCCGCCCGTTGCCGGAGCTGCTGCGCGTCGGGGCCATGATCGAATGCCCCAGTCTGTTGTGGCACCTGGACGCCCTGCTGCCGCTGACCGACTTCGTCTCGATCGGGTCCAACGACCTGTTCCAGTACATGTACGCCGCCGACCGGACCAATCCGCTGGTCGCCGACCGCTATGATCCGCTGTCGCCCCCGGCCCTGCGCGCGCTTCAGGCCATTCAGACCGCCTGCGCCGAGACGGGCACGCCGGTTTCGGTCTGCGGCGAACTGGCCGGACGGCCGCTGGAGGCCTTCGCCCTGGTCGCCCTGGGCTTCACCCGGCTTTCGGCCCCGGCGGGCGGGGTGGGACCGGTCAAGCGCATGATTCTGTCGGCTGATCTGCCCGCCGCCAAGAAGGGGATGCAGACCCTGCTCGGCTCGTCCGCCGGCTCGATCCGCAACGAACTGGAAAGCCTGGCCCGCAAGTTGAACGTCGCTCTCTGAGGCGTCCCGCTCCGGCACAGGCCGGCGGCTGCGGAACGCGGTTAACAGAGCGTTGATCGGGCGGCTGAAATGAGTTATCCACAAGACCGTTTTTCGGGGTCTCCGGGGGGAGACCCGATCCGTCACGATGGCGTGCTATCGAATGACGGGTTGCGGTCGAGTACGGCGCGGATGGGTTTCGCCATCCCCGCGCCGAGTGTGGGGTCGGGCGTCATGGCGCTGGATACGGGGAATGTCCCCGAAGAGTTTCGGAACCATCCCGACTGGAAGGACCCCGTGCCGTCCGTGACCGACGCCGCGACTCTGGGGGACGGCCTGCGCCAGGCGCGCGAGCTGTCGGGCCGGTCTCTGGCCGAACTGTCCGTCGCCACCCGCGTCCACACCCGCTATCTGATCGCCCTGGAGCAGAACGACTGGTCGTCGCTGCCGTCGCGCGTCTTCTCGATCGGCTATGTGCGCGCCTACGCCGGCGCCCTGGGTCTGGACGAACAGCTCGCGGTCGAGCGGTTCAAGCGCGAATGCCCTGATCCTTCGGTGCCGTTGCAGCCGCCGGTCGGCGTCGCCTTCGAAGAGGTGCGCCGCTATTCCCCCCGCGTGATCGGCGCGGCGGCCATGATCGCCGTGGCGGTGCTGGGCTGGAACGTGCTTCAGCGCGTCAATCTGATGCGCGCGCCGTCGCCGTCGGACATCGTCTCCATTCCCGAGAGCTGGACCCTGGGCGCCGTGCCCGGCCAGGCGGTCGGCCTGACCGCCCCGCGCGCCGCGCCGCCGGACCAGACCATTCCCGCCCTCTATGTCACGCCCGGTCTGGAGGCCCAGTTGACCGGCGTCGATCCGGCCGACGCCCAGGCCGTGGCCGCAGCCGCCGCGGCCAACGCCGGGCCGGTGCAAAAGGCCTTCAATCCGCGCGGCGCCGTCTATGGCGCCTCGGCCACCGCCTCGCAGGTGGTGATCCAGGCCAGAAAGGCCGCCAGCCTGGTGGTCAGCATGGCCGACGGCCGGGTGCTGTTCGCGCGCCAACTGAGCGCGGGCGAGGCCTGGCGCGCTCCGGCCGGGGTGACGGCCACCATCGTCGCCTCCGAGCCGACGGCCTTCGACGTCTATCTGAACGGTGAGCACGGCGGAGGGCTGCCTGCGGCCCAAACCTCGTTGCAGCAGTTGAACGCCCGCGCCGCCGTCATGGCGCGCCAGATGGCCGCCAGCGCCGAGGCCGCCCGCGCCGCCGCCGCCCAGGCGACCCTGTCGGCCATCGCGCCCACGGCCCAGGCCGCCACGCCCGCCCCCGCGCCCCGCGCCTCGGCGACGTCCGGTCCCGTGCCCTATAATTCCGTGGCCCAGCCCGTCGGGTGAGATCGCGTGACCGGTGGCCGCGCGCCGCCGGATCGCCTATAGACGCGGCGACATGAGCGACCCCTCAGCCCTCGGCCACATCCGCCCCTGGCGCCATATCGAGCGCCGCCAGAGCCGCCGGATCATGGTCGGCGCCGTGCCCGTGGGCGGCGACGCGCCGATCACCGTCCAGTCGATGACCAACACCCCGACCTCAGACGCCGGGGCGACCATCGACCAGATCCGCCGACTCGAAGAGGCGGGCGCCGACATCGTGCGCGTGTCGTGCCCCGATGAAGACTCCACCGCCGCCTTCAAGACCATCGCCCGCGAGGCCAGGGTCCCGCTGGTCGCCGACATCCATTTCCACTACCGGCGGGGCGTCGAGGCGGCCCAGGCGGGCGCGGCCTGCTTGCGCATCAACCCCGGCAACATCGGTTCGCCCGACCGCGTGCGCGAGGTCATCCAGGCGGCCAAGGATCACGGCTGCTCCATGCGCATCGGCGTCAACGCCGGTTCGTTGGAGAAGGAGCTGCTGGAGAAATACGGCGAGCCGTGCCCCGAGGCCATGGTCGAGAGCGCGCTGAACCACGCCCGCATCCTGCAGGACCACGACTTCCACGAGTTCAAGATTTCGGTGAAGGCGTCCGACCCCTTCCTGACCGTCGCCGCCTATCACCAGTTGGCCGAGGCCATCGACTGCCCGCTGCACGTCGGGGTGACCGAGGCGGGACCGCTTCGCACCGGCACGATCAAATCGTCCATCGCCATGGGCAATCTGTTGTGGGCCGGGATCGGCGACACCATCCGCGTGTCCCTGGCCGCCGATCCGGTCGAGGAGATCAAGGTCGGCTTCGACATCCTGAAGTCGCTGGGCCTGCGCCATCGAGGGGTGAACATCATCGCCTGCCCGTCCTGCGCGCGTCAGGGTTTCGACGTCATCTCGACCGTGGCGGTGCTGGAGGAACGGCTGGCCCATGTCTCGACGCCCCTGTCGCTGTCGATCATCGGCTGCGTGGTGAACGGGCCGGGCGAGGCCCTGTACACCGACGTCGGCTTCACCGGCGGCGGCAAGGGGGCGGGCATGGTCTATCTGAACGGCGCCATCGCCTTCAAACAGGACAATGCGGGGATGATCGACCGCATCGTCGATCTGGTCGAACAGAAGGCCGCCGAACTGGACGCCGCGCGGCGGACCGAGACGGCGGAGTAGCGGCCGCCGGTCGGTTGCGGGCCGACGCCCAGAGGCGCATTATCCGTTTCATGGCCAAACTGGACCCCATCGTCAGCGAGTTCGCGACCACGGAAGAGGCCGAGGCGCATGACGCCTGGGTGAGAGCCAAGGTGCGCGAGGCGCTGGCCGATACACGACCGCCTGTGCCGCACGACCAGGCGGTGGCCCGTATTGACGCCGTCCTGGCCAAATTCGAGAAAAAGGCCTGATGCTTCCAACCGTCTGGTCGGAGACGGCGACGACCGACATGGAGCAGTTGATCGCCTATCTCGGTGAGCAGAACCCGCGCGCCGCGAGGATGGTCCGTAATCTGATCGTCGATGCCGCCGAGCGGTTGGGCGTCTATCCGCACATGTATCGTGTCGGACGTGAGCCGGACACACGCGAAGCGGTGGTCCATCCCAACTATATCCTCATCTATCGTGTCGAACTCGATGCAGTGCGCCTGCTGCGGGTCGTACACGCCACACAACGGTACCCATGAAACTCTACATCACCATCCCGTCTCCCTTCGCCCGCAAATGCCGGATCGTCGCGCGTGAGAAGGGGCTGGCGGATCGGGTCGAGGAGGTGGTGGTCGATCTGTACGGCGCCGCGCCCGAGCTGGCGGCCCTGAATCCGGTCGATCAGGTGCCCACTCTGATCGCTGAGGACGGCCTGCCGTTGAACAACAGTCCGGTGATCTGCGAATATCTGGACCGGCTGGGATCGGGGGCCGTGCTGCTGCCCGAGGCGGGACCGGAACGGTGGGCGGTCAAGCGGGTCGAGACGCTGGGGAACGCCGCCTTGGAGATGGGCGTCAAATGGGTGCTGGAGAAGCGTCGGCCCGAGGATGAGCGCTCGCAGGCCTGGATGGACCGCTGGTCGAACCGCATGGGCCGGTGCCTGAATGCGCTGGAGACCGCCGACTTGTCGGCAGATCGTCTGGACATGGGGGTGATCACCGCCGGTTGCGCCGTCACTTGGATCAGCTTCCGCCACCCCGAGTTCGACTGGAAGACCGGACGGCCCAGGCTGGTCGCGCTTCAGGCCGCCCTGGAGGCGCGGCCCAGCTTCGCCGACACCCGGCCTGACGCCGTCGGCTAGAGGACGCCGGCCAGTTGCAGGCCCTGGAAGGCCGCCAACGCGATGAGCAGAAGGCCGACCGCATAGGTCAGGACCTTGCGCGGGATCCGTTTGACGATCCAGCCCGCGAAGGGCGCCGCGATCAGGCCGCCGACGACAAGACCGGCCACGGCCGCGCCCTGGCTCTTCAACGCGCCCGCCTCGGCCCAGTGGCCGGTGACCAGGCTCCAGACGAAGGTGGCTGAGATGGCGACGGTCAGGAAGAATTCGGCCGTATTGACCGTGCCGATGGCGCGGCGCGGCTCGCCCCCCGCCCCGACCATGGCCGATGACACCGTCGATCCCCAGCCGCCGCCGCCGACGGCGTCCAGGAAGCCGCCGACCAACCCCATCGGCCAGGTCAGCAACGACGGCAGACGGCGCGGCCGGATGTCGTGCCCGGCGCGCCACAGGATCCAGGCCCCGACCAGGGCCAGATAGGCCACGACGAACGGCTTGATGACGGCGCCGTCGATCCCGGTCAGCAGATAGGCGCCCAGGACGCCGCCGATGATCCCGGCGACGACCAGCGGCCGCAGCAGCCGCCAGTCGACGTTCTTGTGCATGATGTGGCTGGTCGCCGAGGCGCCGGTGGTGAAGACCTCGGCGGCGTGGACGCTGGCCGAGGCCATGGCGGGGGGCACGCCGAACGCCAGCAGCACCGACGACGAAATGACGCCGTAGGCCATGCCCAGGGCGCCGTCGACGGCCTGGGCCAGGATGCCGACCAACAGAAAGAGCAGAAAGACGTCCAAGACGGACCCATGGTTGAGGCGGCAAGGGAGGATTCGCCAGGGCGCACAATGACGCGGAACGGCGACGGTTGCGATCACGCGTTCGACAGGGCGTCGGCCGCCCGCTAGGAAGCGCCTGCGCTGCCACAGGATTCCCGACTTGCGACTGCCCCAGGCCCGGCTCGATCAGGTGCTCGACCGCTTCCACGAGGTGGAGGCGCGCATGGGCGCGGCCACGGACGGCCAGGAGATCGTGCGCCTGTCCAAGGAGCACGCCGAGATCAAGCCCGTGGCCGACGCCGTCGCCCGCCTGGCCAAGGCCCGCGCCGATCTGGCCGATCTGGAGATCATGGCGGCCGATCCCGAAATGGCCGAGATGGCGGCGCTGGAGCGGGACGTCCTGGACGACCGCCTGCCGGTGCTGGAGCGTGAGGTGGCCCTGCTGCTGGCCCCGCGCGACGCCGACGAGAACGCCTCGGCCGTGCTGGAGGTCCGCGCGGGCACCGGCGGCGACGAGGCGGCCCTGTTCGCCGGCGACCTGTTCCGCATGTATTCGCGCTACGCCTCGACCCTGGGCTGGCGCGTCGAGATCGACAGCGTCTCGGAAGGCGATGCGGGCGGCTATAAAGAGATCATCGCCACCGTCACCGGCGACGGTGTCTTCGGCCGGCTGAAGTTCGAGAGCGGCGTGCACCGGGTCCAGCGCGTGCCGGTGACCGAGGCGGGCGGGCGCATCCACACCTCGGCCGCCACCGTCGCCGTCTTGCCCGAGGTCGAGGACGTGGAGATCGAGATCCACGACAAGGACATCCGCATCGACACCTTCCGGTCGTCCGGCTCGGGCGGCCAGCACGTCAACAAGACCGATTCGGCGGTGCGCATCACCCACCTGCCCACCGGCATCGTCACCACCAGTTCGGAAAAGTCCCAGCACGTGAACCGGGACAAGGCTATGAAGGCGCTGCGCATCCGCCTGTACGACCAGCAACGCCAGGCCAAGGATCTGGCCCGTTCCGACGCGCGCAAGTCCCAGGTCGGCTCGGGCGACCGGTCGGAACGCATCCGCACCTACAACTTCCCGCAAGGGCGGGTGACCGACCACCGCATCGGCCTGACCCTGCACAGTCTGCCGCAGATATTGGAGGGTGACCTCGACGCCCTGCTGAACGCCCTGATCGCCGAGGACCAGGCGGCGCGCCTGGCGGATCTGGAGGCGGAGTTCGGCTAAGGCCGTAGCTTGGCCCGGCGCTTCAGCAGACGGTCGGACAGGGCCTCGGCGTGTTTCAAGGTGAAGGCCAGGGCGGCGGGATTGCCGCGCCGGGGACCCACGGTGTCGGCCACAACGGCCCCGCGTTCGCCGATGGGACGAGGATCGCCCGTGGTGGTGTCGATCGCCGTCTGGTGCTCGATCTCGGCGTTCAGCTCGGCTCCCATCAGCACGATCTGAACCGACAGCCAGGTCCACAGCAGAAAGCCCATCATGGCCGCCAGCGGGCCGTAGGAGGCGGTGCGCACGAAGGTCTGCAGATACCAACTGAACGCCAGCGACAGCACCAGGCTGAGCAGGGCGGCGGCGATCGCGCCGGGGATCAGCCAGCGCCAGCGCGCCCGCTCTCGGCACGGCCCGATGCGATAGGCCAGGGTCAGGGCCGCGCCATAGACGAACAGCAACACCGGCCAGCGCAGCGGGGTCAGATGCGCCCATTCCTCGGCCAGGCCGAACGTCCCCAGCACCAGCGGCGCCCCCACCACCAGGGCCGCTGACAGCAAGACCGCCGCCAGTCCAGAGACGGTGAAGGCCATGCAGATCAGATTGTACCGGATCGGGTGGCGCCGCTCGACCTCGTGATAGGCGATGTTCAGGCCGTAGAAGAGCACCTTGACCGCCCCGTTGGCGGTCCACAGCGACAACAGCAGGGTCCAGACCAGGGTGAAGGTCAGTTGGCCGGTCGAATCCTGGGCCAGGCGCTGCATCTCGCCGCCGATGAACTCGGCCACGCCCGGCGGCAGGACGCCGTACAGGAAATGCAGCCGCGCCACCGCGTCCGTCGGGTCGGCGAACAGGCCGTAGATCGTCACCAGCGCCGCCAGGGTCGGAAACAGCGACAGCATGACGAAGAAGGTCACGCCCCCGGCGACGAAGCCGACCCGGTCGCCGAAATAGCTGGCGCCCCAGCGCCACAGGATGTCGGTCCAACCCTTTCTCGGAATCTCTCGGGGCCGGGTCGCCAAGCGGCCGCGCCCCGGCTCTTGGGCGTCGAAATCCTCGGGCGTGGGCGGTGCGGGCGGCGCGGGGGCGGGGCGTTCGCGGCGCAGTTCGACGCCGTACCGATGGCCGTGACGATAGACCAGGTGCGCGGCCCCAGCCCCCGCCGCCAGCCCGCCCGCAGCGGCCGCGATCCACGCCCAGGGTCCGAGGGGTTTCGCGTGTTTCGGCTTCAGACTCATCCCCGGCATCTCCGACTGAACGGCCCAGCCTGTGCGGCGTTCCGCTTGCAAAGCTCGCGCCGCCACGCCAAGTGCGCCCTATGACCGACACGCCCACTCTTCTGACCGCCTGGAAGGCCGCGCAAGCCCTGTTGAAGGCCGGCCGCATCGACAGCCCGTCGATCGACGCCCGCCTGTTGCTGGAGGCCGCGACCGGCGCCAGCCGCACCGACATCCTGACCGACCCCTATCGCGCGGTGACGCCCGAACAGCAGGCCGAGCTGGACGGCTATGTCGAACGCCGCCTGCGGCGCGAACCGGTGTCGCGCATCCTAGGCAAGAAGGGCTTTTGGAAGATCATGCTGAACGTCACGCCCGACGTGCTCAGCCCCCGGCCGGACACCGAGGCCATCCTGGACGTCGCCCTGCTGCATCATGCCCCGAACGAGGCCTTCACCGTGCTGGACATGGGCACGGGGTCGGGCGCGATCCTGTTGGCTATCCTGGCCGAGCGGGCGGGCGCGCGCGGCGTGGGCACCGACGTCTCGACCGAGGCCCTGGCGGTGGCGCGCGAGAACGCGGCCAATCTGGGACTGGGCGAACGTTGCGACTTCCTGCGCACCGAATGGGCGGCGGGCCTGGCCGACCACAGTTTCGATCTGGTGGTGTCGAACCCGCCCTATATCCCGTCCGACGACATCGACGGTCTGGACCCCGAGGTGAAGGACCACGACCCGCGCCTGGCGCTGGACGGCGGTCCCGACGGCCTGACCGCCTATCGCGAACTGGTTCCCGAGATCGCCCGCGTGATGAAGCCCGGCGGGGTCTTCGCCGTCGAGATCGGTTGGGATCAGGGCGCGGCGGTCAGCGCCCTGTTCCGTGAGGCGGGGTTCCAGGACGTGAAGGTGGTCAAGGACCTGTCCGACCGCGACCGCGTGGTCACCAACGGCCCGGACCCCCGGACCAATCCGATCCCGAAGATGTAGAGATCGTATTTCTTCGTGGGTCGCTCCCATTTGATCCTCCCCAGCGAAGCGGGGGAGGGGGACCGCCGTAGGCGGTGGAGGGGGCGAGTTCACGTGCGGTGTCTGGGGTCGCCCCCTCCACCACTTCGTGGTCCCCCTCCCCCGTCAAGAACGGGGGAGGATCTGTCAGTCAGACCCTAGTCGCGCAGCAGTTCGTTGACGCCGGTCTTGGCGCGGGTCTGGGCGTCGACGCGCTTGACGATGACGGCGCAGTACAGGCTCGGCCCGCCGTTCGGATCGGGCAGGGCGCCCGGCACGACGACGGAATAGGCCGGCACCTCGCCGCGGAAGACCTCGCCGGTGGCGCGGTCGACGATCTTGGTCGAGCCGGACAGATAGACGCCCATGGCCAGGACCGCACCTTCGCGCACGATCACGCCCTCGGCCACCTCGGCGCGAGCGCCGATGAAACAGCCGTCCTCGATGATGGTGGGATTGGCCTGGAGCGGCTCCAGCACCCCGCCGATGCCCGCCCCGCCGGACAGGTGCACGTTCTTGCCGATCTGGGCGCAGGAGCCGACCGTGGCCCAGGCGTCGACCATGGAGCCTTCGTCGACATAGGCGCCGATGTTCACGAAGCTGGGCATCAGCACGACGTTTCTGGCGATGAAGGCGCCCTGACGGACGATGGCGCCGGGGACCGAGCGGAAGCCCGCGTCCTGATAGTCAGAGGCCATCCAGTCCCCGAACTTGTTGGGCACCTTGTCGTACCAGGGACCGACGCCGGGGGCGTGGCTGAGAGCGCCGCGATCGCCAGGACGCAGGATCTGGTTGTCGTTCAGGCGGAAGGACAGAAGCACCGCCTTCTTCAGCCACTGATGCGTGGTCCAGACGCCGTCTGCGCCGCGTGAGGCCACGCGGGCCTGGCCGGAATCGAGCAGGGCCAGGGCCTGTTCGACGGCGTGGCGGACTTCGCCGTGGGTGGCGGCCGAGACGGCGGCGCGGTCTTCCCAGGCCGTCTCGATGACGGATTCCAGATGCGACAGATCGGTCATGCGGCGGCGTCCTTGAAGGTCAGGTCGGTCAGGAAGTCTAATAGATCGGGCGCCATGTGGTCGATGTGGTCGCCCAGGGGCTTGCCGTGGCCGTCGCCGATCAGGACGGTGGTCATGCCCAGGGCCTTGGCCGGTTCCAGATTGCGCGGCGTGTCCTCGAAGAAGACGGCGCTGCGCGGCTCGAAGCCGAACCGTTCGATCAGGTGGCGAAAGGTCGAGGGCGCCGGCTTGGGCGTCAGGTCGGCGTCCTCGATGGCGAAGAGACCGTCGAAACAGTCCGTGACCCCCAACCGGTCCAGCACCCGCCCCGCATAGTCGCGCGCACCGTTGGTGAAGACCAGGCGGCGGCCGGGCAGGCGCTTCAGTTGTTCGGCCAGGCGCGGGTTCGGCTCCAGCCCGTCCATCGGCACGTCGTGGACGTCGTGCAGGAAATGCTCGGGGTCGATGGTGTAGTTGGCCATCAGGCCCGCCAGGGTGGTGCCGTGCTCATCCAGGAACTGGCGTTGCAGCACGCGGGCCGAGGCGGGGTCCAGACCCACGGCCTCGACGACATAGGCGTTGATCCGCGCCTGGACCAGCGACATCAGCCCCTGTTCGCGCGGGTACAGGGTGTCGTCCACGTCGAACACCCAGACCGAGACGTGAGACAGGTCGGTCAAGAGGCCTTCACTCCCTTCGGGTTCCGGCTCACGCCTTCACCAGGGTCCCGGCGCCGTGTTCGGTGAACAGCTCCACCAGCATGGCGTGGGGACGGCGGCCGTCCAGGATGACCACGGCCTCGACGCCCGCGCGGACGGCGGCCATGGCCGTCTCCAGCTTGGGGATCATGCCGCCGGTGGCGACGCCCGTGTCGATCAGCGCCTGCGCTTCGCCCAGCGTCATCTGGCGGATCAGTTCGCCATTGGCGTCCTTCACGCCTTCCACGTCGGTCAGCATCAGCATGCGTTTGGCGTTCAGCGCCCCAGCCACGGCCCCGGCCACGGTGTCGGCGTTGACGTTGAAGGTCTGGCCGTCCTCGGACACGCCGATGGGGGCGATCACCGGCACCCAGTCGGCGTCGGATTCCAACAGCCGTTGCACCAGTTTGGCGTCCACCTTGGTCGGTTCGCCGACGAAGCCCAGATCGACCTCGTGTTCGATCATGCTGTCGGGGTCGCGCTTGGTGCGACGGGTCTTCTCGACCGTCAGCAGACCGGCGTCCTTGCCCGACAGGCCGACGCCGCGCACGTCGGCCTCCTTGCCCGCCAGGGTGATCCAGGCGGCGATCTCTTTGTTGACCGCGCCGGACAGGACCATTTCGGCCACCTGCATGGTGTCGGCGTCGGTGACGCGCAGGCCGTCGACGAAGGACGACTTGACCCCCGCCTTGTCCAGCATGGCGCTGATCTGGGGTCCGCCGCCGTGGACCACGACCGGGTTCACGCCCATCAGTTTCAGCAGCACCACATCGGCGGCGAACTGTTTGGCCACGGCGCTCTCGCCCATGGCGTGGCCGCCGTATTTGATGACCACGGTCTCGCGGTCATAGACCTGGATATAGGGCAGGGCCTCGGCCAGCGTCCTCGCCGTGGCCCAGCCGCGCTCTTCGGATTGGCGTTCGGTCTCTTGCATGAGCGGTGCGATAGCGCCGGGGGGCGGCGAAGTCACGATCAAACCGGGACGGTTTCGGGTCGTTGCCGCGAGGCGCAGGGCGGACGGGCAGGGACCGGGGAAACGGCGAACCCCTAGTCCGCGTCCGGGAACAGGGCGCAGGCGCGGTCGAACTCGGCGCGCAAGGCATCCAGGGCGCGATGCAGGTCGGCGTGCTCGCCATGGCGGGCCAGGTCCAAAAGGGCCGCGTGGGCGCGGGCGGCCAGGGCCGGAGGACGGCCTTCGCCGGGGGTCTGGCGGCGCAGGTCGGCGGTCAGGAAGGCGTCGACGGCCAGGGCCTGGTCCGAGGTCGGCGTCAGCGGGCGGTTCAGACGGGCGGCCATGCGGGCGGTCTCCGCCCGCCAGTCGGCGATGAAGCCGTCCCAGCCCATCAGGTGGCGGGGCAGGCCGCGGCTGGCCGCCTCGGCCTCCAGCACATGACGCAGCCACAGGCGCAGGGCGCGGGCCGGGTCCATGCCGTTGCGGGCGTTCAGACTGGCCGCGACCTCCAGCGGGTCGCGCACCGGTGCGACGATCCGGGGGGCGTAGCCGGCGCCTTCCAGCACGCGGCGCCAGAAGGGGAAGAAGCGGCAGATGCGGGGGTCCTTCAGCACGATGGCGTCCGCGTCGCCGAACTCGGCGTTCAGCACTCGCGCGGCCTCATCGGCCCAGGCCGGGTCGGACAGGGCCGCGCCGTCCAGACGCCGCCAGTCGTTCCACGACGATCCCGCCGCCGCCAGCAGACGGTCGTTGAAGGCGGTGACGACCTCGCTCTCCCAGAATCCCTTCGGATTGTCCTCGGCCGGGCGCATCAGGGTGCGGGGGGCGGCGGCGCCCAACAGGGCCAGGGTCCCGGCGACCGACGAGGTCCCGCTGCGATGCATGCCCAGCACCACATAGGCGATCCTGTCGGTCATGGTGTCTCCTCGCCCGTTCGCTCGCCTGATCGCAGACGCGGAGAGGCCGCGCAACGCCTGACGGGCGTCGTCGTCTTTCGCCCGTCATCGGCAAGGCGTAGAAGACCCGCCATGGCTCTGTATCCCGTCATCATGTGCGGCGGCGCCGGCACCCGTCTGTGGCCGGCCTCGCGTCCCTCGCGTCCCAAGCAGTTTCTGGCTCTGGCCGGGGAGCGGTCCCTGTTCCAGGAGACGGTGGCGCGATGCGCGCCCTTGGCCTCGGGCGCCGGGCGGTTGGTCGTGGTCGCGGGCGTACAGCACGCGGGCTGGATCGACCGGCAGTTGGCCGACCTGGGCGTCGAGGCGACGGTGCTGCTGGAGCCGGAGCCGAGGGATTCCGCCCCGGCCATGGCGGCGGCGGCGGCCTGGATCGCGCAGCGCGATCCCGAGGGTGTGGCCGCCTTCGTTGCCTCGGATCATTTCATTCCCGATCACGACGCCTTCCGCCGCGCGGTGCGCGAGGCGGCGGGCGCGGCCGAGACGGGCCGGATCGTGACCCTGGGCGTGCGGCCCCGGTCGCCGTCTTCGGCGTACGGATACATCAAACCCGCCGGACGCGGCCTGAGCGCGGTCGAAGCCTTCGTCGAAAAGCCCGACGAGACGACGGCCGAAGCCCACATCGGCGCCGGCTATCTGTGGAACAGCGGCAATTTCATCGTCTCGGCCCAGACCCTGGTCGAACAGTTGGACCGCCACGAACCCGAGGTGTTGAAGGCGGCCCGCGCCGCCCTGCCGGAAGGCGAAGCGACGCTGTTGGCCGAGGTGTTTCGCACGGCGCCCAAGATCTCGATCGACTACGCCGTGATGGAGAAGACCGACGTCGCCAGCGTGCTGGAGGTCGATTTTGAATGGTCGGACCTGGGGGCCTGGGACGCCATCGCGGCGACCGGCGCCGGCACGGCCGGAGCGCAGGTGGTGGGCGACAGCGAAAACTGCCTGATCCGCGCGCCCGAAGGCATGGTGGTGGCCGCCGTCGGCGTGCGCGGCCTAGCCATCATCGTCGAGAAGGATGCGGTCCTGGTCTGCGATCTGCGTCGCGCCCAGGACGTCAAGGGCGTGGTCGAGACCCTGAAAGCCGTGGCGCCGGGGCGGCTGGACTTCGAGGTCGAGACGGAACGGCCCGAGACCGAAATCCTGCAATAGGCCGCGGGCCGCCTGGGAGTCAGCCGCCCCGACGCCCGAACAGCCGCACCCCGTGGCAGCCGCCGTGGTCGGTGTGCTCCAGGAACACCGTCTCGACGCCGTGGTCGGTCAGCAGCGACATCAGCCGGTTCAGGTCGTAGTCGTACATCATCATGGCGCCGGGCGGATGCGGGGTCTGATCCATAACGCGCAGGGTCTCGCCGTCCCAGCTCGCGCGGCGGATCGGTTCGGCGACGGCGCCGATGAAGGCTTCGTCCTTGAACAGGGTGAACTGCACCGACACCACGCCGCCGGGGTTCAGGCGGCCCAACAGGTCGGCGAACAGACCATAGCCGCGCGCCGGGGGGATGTGCTGGAAGACGATGACCGAGTTGATCCAGTCGAACGTCTGGTCGCTCAACCGATCCGTATAGGTGATGTTGGGCAGGCGATGGCGGTTGGCCTCGGCCAACATGCCGGGCGAGACATCGACGCCGGTGACGCGGTCGCAGACCTCGGCCAGGGCGCGGGTCAGACGGCCGACGCCGCAGCCGAAATCGACCGCGTGACCGGCCTGGAAGTCGCCGAAATGAGCGATCAGGATACGCCGCAGATACTGAATTTCCTCGACGCCCGAGGCCCAGAACTCGGCCAGCACGTCCGGCGTCAGATTGCGGCGCAGGAATTTCTCGTGGCTGAAGACGCCGAAGAAGGGTTCGTCGTCGCCCAATATGGCCCAGTCGGCGTCTGTTTCCCTCATCGACATCAGACCGTTCCCTGGCTCGACCGCGACGTGCGCACGCGCGGTCCTGCCTAGAGGCTCGGGCCGGTTCGGGCAAGAAAGCCCGCGAACTTGACCAGGCGGGGCAAATGGCGGCGAACTTCGATGACGGCCGCGCGACGGCCGACGGGGAGAGGGACCGCCATGCACAGAACCATCATCGCCTCGGCGGCCGTGTTGTTGTGTCTGGCCGGGGCGGCGGGCGCGCAGGACGCGGCCTCCATCTCGCCCCAGCAGGCGGTCGCGGCGCGCAAGGCCGGCATGGGAATGTCGGGCGCGCTGATGTCGTCGATGAAGGCGGCGATCGACGCCCAGGCCTCGCCGCGCGGCCAGGCCTTCGCCGCCGGGTCCCTGGCGCGATGGGGGCGGGCCATGCCGGGGGTCTTCCCGGCGGGCAGCGGTCAGGCCGAGCTGGGCGAGGACGCCACCGACGCCAGGGCCGCGATCTGGACCGCGCGGGCGGACTTCGAGACCAAGGCCGCCACGTTCACGACGGCGGCGATGCGGCTGCAGGAGTTGGCGCGGGCCGACGACGCGGCGGGCTTCGCCGCCCAATGGACCGAGGTGCGCGCCGCCTGCCAGGCCTGTCACGACGCCTATAAGGCCGACTGACGCTTTGCGGCGGACGACGGGCGGGCTAAGCCTGACCCATGCCCGAACTTCCCGAGGTCGAGACCGTCCGGCGCGGGCTGGAGCCTGTGCTGGAGGGCGCGCGTCTGAGCCGCGTGCGCCAGAACCGCCCCGACCTGCGCTTTCCTTTTCCTGACCGGTTCGTCGAACGGCTGGACGGGGCGACGGTGCTGCGGTTGGACCGACGGGCGAAATATCTGCTGTTTCCCCTGTCGACCGGCGAGACCTGGGTGACCCATCTGGGCATGACCGGCCGCTTCACCCTGGAAGGGCGCGAGGTCGGCGCGTTCGAGGACGAGGCGCCGTCCGGCGGCAAGCATGAGCACGTCAGCCTGTCGGCGATGAAGGACGGAGCTGTGACCCGGCTGGGCTTCGCCGATGCGCGGCGGTTCGGCTTCATGGGACTGATCCCGACCGACCAGGTCGAGGCGCATCCGTGGTTCGCGGGCCTGGGACCCGAACCGCTGGGCAACGGGTTTTCGGCCGCGCATCTGGCGCAGGCGTTCAAGGGGCGCAAGCAGAACGTCAAGGTGTCGCTGCTGGACCAGAGGATCGTGGCGGGCCTGGGCAACATCTATGTGTGCGAGGCGCTGTATCGGGCGGGCGTCTCACCGCTGATCGCGGCGGGCCGGGTCTCACGGCCCAGGCTGGAGGTCCTGACCACGCAGATCCGCGAGGTGTTGAAGGACGCCATCGCGGCGGGCGGATCGACCCTGCGCGACTTCGCCAACGCCGAGGGCGGCCAAGGCTATTTCCAGCACAGTTTCGACGTCTATGGCCGCGAGGGCGAACCGTGCCGGAACCCGGCGTGCGCCGGAGAGGTCAGGCGGGTCGTCCAGGGCGGCCGCTCGACCTTCTGGTGCCCCTCGTGCCAGGCGCGCTGACATGAGCCATCGCATCATCCTGTTTCGCGGCATGAACACCGGCGGGGTGCGCGCGCCTGTGGCCGAGCAGCGGGCCATGGCCGAAAGGATGGGGCTGAAGAACCCGCGCACGCTTCTGGCCAGCGGCAATCTGGTGGTCGAGAGCACGAAGGCGACGGCGGCGCTGGAGACCGACATCGAGGCGGCGATGCAGGCGACCTTCGGCCTGAAGATCGCGGCCATGGCGCGAACGCCAAGGCAGTGGGCCGATTTGATCGCCGCCAATCCGTTCAAGGCCGAGGCGGAGGCGCAGCCGGCCAGGGCGCTGGTCATGGTGATGAAGGACGCGATCAGGCCCGGCGCGGTCGAGGCGTGTCGCGAATTGGCGGCGCCGGGCGAGCGGGTCGAGGCGGTGGACGGGACGCTCTATTTCTGGTTCCCGAACGGCCAGGGCGAGAGCGGCGTCTTCAAGAAGGCCACGCCGCGCATGCTGGGCATGGGCACGGGACGCAACTGGAACACGGTGCTGAAACTGGCCGATATGGTCGGGTTGTAGGGCGACAGCGACCATCTAGGATCGGCAGGCGCCGAACATGGCGAGATAGGCTTCATAGTTCGACCAGCGGAAACCCATCGGCGCGCGCCGGGCTTCCAACCGTTCGGGATCTTCGATGGGTTGAGGAACCATGCGGCCCGCGACGCAGTGCATCTGGGTGCCGTAGCGCTGTGGCCGCCCTTCCGCGACGGCGATTCGATCGTACATCAGGGCATATTCCGATCCCAACGCCTCACCACGCTCGACCATGGTCTCGATGGCGGGCAGGAACCGCTTCTGTTGGACAGAGTCGGAATGCTGGATGATCAGAAAGGCGCCGGTCGCGGCCTCCTGGCCATAGATGCGGCTGGAGAACCAGCCGTCTTCCGGGATCATCGCCAGCAAGGCGGTGATGTTCTGAGCGTTCAGCCGCGCCAATTCGCGATCGACCTCTGCACGGGCGGCGTCTGCTTCCGCTTCTGACAGTCCGTCGGAATCCAGATCGTGCACCGCCATCATCGGCGCCTGGTCGAGCTGGCGCATGACGATCAGACGCTCGCGGACGTCGGCGTCGGGCGGCAGGGCCTGAAGCTTCGCTTCGGCGTCCTGGACGGCGGTGGTGAAGGGCGCCAGGTGTGCACGCACCGCGGGCGAAAGGTCGGACAGGATCGCCAGTGCGGCTAGAATGTGTATGAGCATCAAACCCTCTCGACCGCCATCCGAGCGAACTGGAAACGAAGCTGTGACGCATCGCAAGACCCATCTGTGGATCAGCCTGGTGGCCGGGGTCCTGGCCTGGGGCGCCTATTTCATCCATTTCGTGCAGTCGGTGCGGGCGGGCGATCTGGACGGCCTGGTTTTCTGGTTCATTGGCGCGCTGGCGGTGGTGCTGGTAGCCGAGACGGTGGTGGCGGGGGCGGTGGCCTGGCTGTTGCGCAAACGGGCGCGGACGCTGGACGAGGGACCGACGCTGAACGCGGCGCTGAAGGCCGGGCACGTGGCTCTGATGGTGCTGGTCGGCATGCTGTTGCTGGCGGCGGGGGTCATGGCCTTCGCGGCCGGGCTGGGCGTCGATCTGGGCCTGGCCGGGCCGAGGGGGCAGGTGATGCTGGCCAACGGCCTGTTGGCCATGGTGGTGATCGCCGAACTGACGCGGGCGGGTCTGACATTGGCCCTGATGCCGAGAGCCTGACCCATAACCGTGCATCCCGGCGAAAGCCGGGACCCAGTGAGAGCCACGCAACCGGGCGCTGGATCAGGGCTGGCGGATCATGGACTCTGTTGCATCACCCAAAGAACGGGGTCCCGGCTTTCGCCGGGATGAGCGGATGAGTATGCAGAGTGCATATTTTGAGGAGCCGAACCATGACCGACAGCTACGCCAACCTGCTGATCGAACGACACGCCGACGGCTATGCGGTGGTGACGCTGAACCGGCCCGAGGCGCTGAACGCCCTGAACTCGGCGCTGTTCAAGGACCTGGCGGACTTCCTGGACGCAGTCGAACATGACGACAGCGTGCGCTGCCTGATCCTGACCGGTTCGGGCGACAAGGCCTTCGCCGCGGGCGCCGACATCAAGGAGATGGCGGACCAGACCTATGCCCAGATGTACGCCGGAAACTTCTTCGCCCTGGGCCACGACCGGATCACGCGCTTCAGAAAGCCGATCATCGCGGCGGTCAACGGCTTCGCCCTGGGCGGCGGCTGCGAACTGGCCATGCTGTGCGACTTCATCATCGCGTCGGAGAAGGCCAAGTTCGGCCAGCCCGAGATCAACCTGGGCGTGGCGCCCGGCATCGGCGGCTCGCAGCGGCTGACGCGGCTGGTGGGCAAGTCCAAGGCCATGGACATGGTGCTGACCGCCCGGATGATGGACGCGGCCGAGGCCGAGCGCTCGGGCCTGGCCAGCCGCGTCTTTCCGCACGAGGCGCTGATGGGCGAGGCGCGCAAGATCGCCGCCCGCATCGCAGCGCAAAGCCCGCTGGCGGTCATGGCCAATAAGGAGATGGTCAACGCCGCGCTGGAGACCACCCTGACCCAGGGCGTCCAGTTCGAGCGCCGCCTGTTCCACTCGCTGTTCGCCTTCGAGGACCAGAAGGAGGGGATGGCGGCGTTCGTCGAGAAGCGGAAGCCGGAGTTCAAAGGGAAGTAGGGCTTAGGGCTTAGGGCTTAGGAGGAGGGCGATCGACCTAGGACCTAAGCCCTACTCACTAAGCCCTCTCACGCCCTTGATCCGCACGCCCTGTTCGGCTATAGCCGCGCGCTCTTGAGATTTCCGCGCCGTGGACGGTGTTCCGCGGCGCTTTCCGTTCGAAGGTTTGACGATGGCCAACAACCCCGGCGCCCGTAAGGCGATCCGCAAGATCGAAGCCCGGACCCAGGTGAACAAGGCGCGCCGCACGCGCGTCCGCACCTTCCTGCGCAAGTTCCAGGAAGCCGTTTCGGCCGGCGACGCCGCCGCCGCCAAGGGCGCCTTCATCGAGGCCCAGTCCGAGCTGATGCGCGCCGTCTCCAAGGGCGTGGTTCACAAGAACACCGGCTCGCGCAAGGTGTCGCGCCTGGCCGCCCAACTGAAGAAGATGGCCGCCGCCTGATCAGGCCGCGACCGGACGAAGCTTTATCGCTTCGTCGCGTGAATACGTAGTGATTTCAACGGCGAGGGCGCATCCGCTCCCTCGCCGTTCGCACATCCGCCGCTAAGCGAATTCGACGAATTCCGCACTCGCCTTTGTGGCGAAAGCGCCATTTTCCCATGCCGTGGGGGGCTTTAACGGAGTCAACAAATTTAACTTCGAATCGCGTCGAGAATCTGCGTTGACCGCTCTCTCGCCGGGCGTAAGTTGAGCCTCCTAACGCCCTTCCATCCTCCTACGGATGAAGACGGCGCGGAATGATTTTTCGCGTCGCGGGGGATTGTCTGATCGAGAGTGCGGCCCCTCCGGCGAAACCTGTTTCGCCGGACAGGAGAAGTCGTCCCCGACGGAACGGTCCTCGAAAGGCGTCGGGTTCGGTTGAGTGAATTCTGCGCTGGAGGGCGGGTGACCATGACGGGGGCGGCGACGGCTATGGCCGGCATGACGGATCCTGACCGCATCTGGAGCGAGGCCGCGCTGCGGCTGCGCGCCGAGATCGGCGAAGGCCCGTTCAGCTCCTATATCGCCCCCTCGGCCGTGCGCGTGGACGGCGCCGGTCAACTGGTCCTGGTGACTCCGACCGCCTATGCCCGCGACTGGGTGCGCAAGAACGCCCTGCGCCGCATGAACGAGCTGTGGCTGGGCCTGGACGGGCTGAACCGTCGGCTGGACGTGCGCTGCCGCGCCGAGGTCGGCTCGGTCCCGCCGGCGTCGGCCGTGACCGCCTCGGTTCCGGTTTCGAGCGCCCAGATGACAGCGGTGGCGCCGGTCACCGACGGTGCCCGCGCCGTGCGCGCGGCGGGCCTTCAGGAACGCCTGACCTTCGACAGCTTCGTGGAAGGCGAGGGCAACGCCTTCGCCCTGGCCATCGCCCGCCAGACGGCCAGTTGGGCCGACGGCCATTTCAATCCGATCTTCTTCTGCGGACCCTATGGCTACGGCAAGACGCACCTCTTGAACGCCATCGCCTGGGAGGCCCAGCGCCTGCGGCCGGACGCCAAGGTCATCTATCTGACCGCCGAACGCTTCCTGTCGACCTTCGTCAAGGCGATGCAGGACCGCTCGACCGCCGCCTTCAAGGAAAGCCTGCGCGGCGCCGACATGCTGTTGCTGGACGACGTCCAGTTCGTGGGCGGCAAGGCGAGCACCCAGGAAGAACTGCTGTCGACGCTGACGGCCCTGATCGAGGACGGCAAGCGCATCGTCCTGTCGGGCGACCGGCCGCCGATGGCCATGACCGAGATCGAGCCGCGTCTGCGCAGCCACCTGGCCGCGGGCCTGACCTGCCCGGTCGAGCCGGGCGGACGGGACCTCAAACTGGCTGTGGCCCGCAACCGGCTGGCCGCCCTGGCCCGTCTGGGCGTCGTGGTCGGCGAAGCGCGGCCCGAGGTGCTGGAGCGCGTGGTCGACCGCACGCCCGGCTCGATGCGCGAACTGGAGGGCGCGGTGAACACCCTGGCCGCCGCCGCTGGACGCCGCCTGTCGGAGCTGACGGTGGACGAGGCCCAGGCCCTGCTGGGCGCCGCCCTGCGCGGCGGGCCGGAGCGCCGCATCACCGTCGACGAGATCCAGAAGACGGTGGCCGAACATTTCGCCCTGAAACAGGCTGATCTGCTGAGCGAACGCCGCACCCGCTCGGTCGCCCGTCCGCGCCAGGTCGCCATGTATCTGTGCAAACAGCACACGACCCGCTCCTATCCCGACATCGGCCGCCGCTTTGGCGGACGGGACCACACCACGGTCCTGCACGGCGTGCGCAAGATCGAGGAGTTGCTGGGTTCGGACGAACAGATCGCGCGCGATGTCGAGGCGCTGACGCGCAAGCTGCGCGGCTGACGGCGGCCCGGGCCGCTACCCAACATCGAACGGATTTCCTAGGGTCGTCGAGGGGACCTTGAAATGCGATTGCTGTTTCGCCGCATGATGAAGCGCCTGCGGAAGCAGGAATGGGTAGCGATAGGCATCGATTTCCTGATCGTGGTCATCGGCGTCTTCATTGCGATGCAGGTGTCCAACTGGAATGCACAAGGTGCGGAGCGCAGGCATGCGCGCGAGCTGACGCAGGCTCTGCGCGTCGAGTTCACCGATATCGAGCGGGAGTTGGAAACCTCTCTTGGCAACATCACCCGCTATCAGGCCGCGTCGCGCAGCCTAGTGACGGCGTTGCGGAACGACACGGTTCCGTCCGACAGCGATCAGGTGAAGACCTGGATACTGAACTCGATCAACCTCGGGCGGCAGTCGCCCAGATCGGCGGTCTATCTGCAGATGGTGTCCGATGGCGATCTGCAGTTGATCGACGACCCGAAGCTGACCGCCGCCCTCGTCAGGTTCGACCAGCGGATCGAGCGGAACGCCTTTGTTTACGCCGGCACCTTGTCGATCATGTTCTCGGATGATTCCTTGTTCGACGCCGCTGAATTCAATGACACCGGCGCGTTGCGTGGGGCGGGGCGCACCGTTCTTTCCTATGACCGGGAACGTCTGAAGGCCGCCGAATCCCGCATAGAGGCGGCCTCGCTGGCGCAGTCCTCGCTGCGCACCTCCGTCGCGGAACAACTGGCGGACGCCCGCGCCATTCTGGTGTTGTTGAAGAAGCCTGCGGCCTGACCCGTTGCCCCGCGCCGCCAATCCGCTAGTGTCTACGGCCCATAGGAAAACGGGCGACGACGAGTCGCGCCCCAGGGCTTGAGACGAGTTTCATGCAACTGACGATCGAACGATCTGCTCTCCTTCGGGCCTTGGGTCATGTGCAGAGCGTGGTCGAACGCCGCAACACCATTCCGATCCTGTCCAATGTGCTGCTCAGCGCGGGCCGCGACAAGCTGGCCTTCGCCGCCACCGACCTGGACATGGAGATGGTCGACGAGGCTGAGGCCCAGGTGAACGTCGAGGGCCAGATCACCGCCCCGGCCCACACCCTGTACGAGATCGTGCGCAAACTGCCCGATGGGGCCGAGGTCAGCCTCAGCTACAATGGCGACGATCCGCGCCTGGTGGTCTCGGCGGGTCGGTCGAAATTCAACCTGCCGGTCCTGCCGGCGGGCGACTTCCCGGTCATGTCGGCCGACGCCTCGGGCGCGCGCTTCAGCATGGCCAAGGAGGATCTGGCCCGCCTGATCGACAAGACCCGGTTCGCCGTCTCGACCGAAGAGACGCGCTACTATCTGAACGGCCTTTATCTGCACACGGTGGCCGAGGCGGGCGTGCCCCTGCTGCGCGCCGTGGCGACGGACGGTCACCGCCTGGCCCTGGCCGAGACCCCGGCGCCGGAAGGCGCGGCGGGCGGTCCCGGCGTCATCGTGCCGCGCAAGACCGTGGATCAGGTGCGCCGCCTGCTGGACGACGGTTCGGGCGCGGTCGAGGTGCAGGTCTCGGCTCAGAAGATCCGTTTCGAATTCGGCGAGGCCAGCCTGACCTCCAAGGTCATCGATGGCGCCTTCCCCGACTATCTGCGGGTCATCCCCAAGGGCAACGACAAACAGGCCGACATCGAAAACGCCGTCTTCGCCTCGGCCGTCGACCGGGTGGCCACCATCTCGGCCGAGAAGAGCCGCAGCGTGAAGCTGGCCTTCGACAACGACCGGGTGAAGCTGACCGTCCGCAACATGGAGGCCGGCCAGGCCGAGGAAGAGGTCGAGATCGGCTATTCCGAAGAACCGTTCGAGATCGGCTTCAACGCCCGCTATCTGCTGGACGTGGCTGGCCAGATCACCGGCGAGACGGCCCACTTCAAATTCGCCGACCCGGCCAGCCCGACCCTGGTGCTCGATCCGGGCGACCCGGGCGTGCAGTATGTGCTGATGCCGCTGAGGGTGTGAGTTGATCCAAAGGAGAACGATCCATACGGGTTTTTCTTCTTTGGCTCGCCATTCTAGCAGTCAGTTTCGTGCCCTCCGCTCTTGATGCGCATCGCAATCAAGGCGCTCGAAGCGTCTGGACAAGCGTCTTCATGTGGACCCTCATTCTGGGGGCAATCACCATCTTGGCCCAATGCGCTGGCGTTGGAGGATCGGACTGCGACTACGGTCGGACGGGTGCGCGCTGTTTCTAATAGTGGTGGGCTAAACAATTTTCCGCTCATCCCGGCGAAAGCCGGGACCCAGTGCTTTTATTTGGCAGGGAGGCTGGCGTGGCGTTCTACACTTACATAGATGCCAGTCGGCGGAACGGGACACTCTACACCGGCTCGACCGACGATCTCGGCAAGCGGGTCGGCGAGCATAGGGACAAGCTGCGGCCGGGCTTCACGGCAAAGTATGGCGTCGCCATTCTGGTCTGGTTCGAAGTCCACGAGACACGCGAGGCTGCATTCCGGCGCGAGCGCCAGATCAAGGAATGGAAACGAAACTGGAAACTCGAGATGATCGAGCGTGGCAACCCGGGCTGGGATGATCTGTTTCCGAGCCTGTTCGCCTGACAGGCATCGTGGGAAAGGACTGGGTCCCGGCTTTCGCCGGGATGAGCGGATTATAGTTTGACCCAGCCTACTTCCCTCACCCTCACCGACTTTCGCTCCTACGCCGGGGCCTCCCTGGCCCTGAGCGGGCAGCCGCTGGTGCTGTTCGGGGTGAACGGGGCGGGCAAGACCAATGTGCTGGAGGGCTTGAGCCTGTTCACGCCGGGCAAGGGCTTGCGCGGGGCGACGGCGGCGGAGATCGGGCGGCGCGAGCCGGGCGAGGCCGTCGGCCGGGCCTGGGCCGTGGCGCTGACGCTTCAGACGGCGGACGGCGAGGCGAAGCTGGGCACCGGGGTGCAGGCGGCGGGCGCGGCGCGGCGGGTGGTGCGGATCGACGGGGAGACGGCCCAGCCGGGGCGGCTCTTGGACTTCCTGCGGCCGGTCTGGGCGACGCCCGAGCAGGACCGGCTGTTCTCGGACGCGCGGGCGGCGCGGCTGCGGTTCTTCGACCGGCTGGTGTTCGCGGCCAACCCGGATCATGCGGCGACGGTGGCGGTCTATGAAAAGGCGCTGCGCGAACGGCTGCGGCTCCTGACCGAGGGCGCCGAGGGGCGGGCCGCTGATCCCCTGTGGCTGGACGCTCTGGAGCAGAGATTGGCCGAGGCCGGGGCGCGGGCGGCGATCGCCCGGGCGAGCGCTCTGACGGCGCTGCAGACGGCCATCGACGCCCGGGCCGACCGGCCGTTTCCGCAGGCCGATCTGGGGCTGGACGGCGAGGCCGAACGGCTGGCGGGCGAGGGCGCGCAGGAGGCGGATTTGATCGGCCTGATCGGCGAGGGGCTGGCGCGCAGCCGGGGCCGGGACGCGGCGGCCGGGCGGTCGCTGTACGGCCCGCACCGCAGCGATCTGACGGCCCTGCACCGCGAGAAGAACCGGCCCGCCGCCGAGGGGTCGTCGGGCGAGCAGAAGGCCCTGGCCCTGAACCTGATCCTGGCCCAGGCGACGCGGCTGAAGGGCGCAGAGGCGCTTGGGGACGCGGCGCCCGTCCTGCTGCTTGACGAGGCCCCGGCGCACCTGGATGCGGGGCGGCGCGCGGCCCTGTTCGACGAGATCGCGGCCCTGGGCCTGCCCGCCGTCATGACCGGCACGGAACGCCCCCTGTTCGAGACGCTGGAGGGACGCGCGCAGTTCGTGCAGGTGGCGGGCGGGGCGCTGCAAGAGGCCTGATCCTTGCCATTTTTTGCCATGAAGCGCATCCTCATGTCATGGCCACGATGAACATCTCCCTGCCGGACGACCTCAAGGAATTCATCGATCAGCAGGTCGCCGAGAACAGTTTCATGACCAGCAGCGAGTATATCCGCTCGCTGGTGCGCAAGGAGCATGCGGTCGCCAAGCTGCGCGCGATGGTCCTTGAAGGGATGAGTTCAGGGCCAACCATTCCGATGGATGAGACCTATTTCGAGAGTAAGCGAGAGCGTCTCCGGCAGGCGGTCAAGAAGGCGGGATGACGGCCAAGCCCTTTTCCATCCGGCCTAAGGCTGATGCGGAGTTCGACGAGGCGCTGGATCATTATCTGCTGGAAGCGGGAACGACGGTCGCCCAGCGGTTCCTCAACGCGGTCGAGGACGCCCATGCCTTGATCGCGGATGCGCCCGGCGCTGGCGCGCCAGAGCTTGGTCGGCAGATGGCGATAGACGGGTTGCGCGTCTGGAAGATCACGGGATTTCCGTATCTGGTTCTCTACCTGGAGGATGACGCCGGGGTCGAGATCGTGCGCTTCCTGCACGCGCATCGAGACGTGCCGAACGCCCTGCTGGCCGACACGGAATAAGCCCCCTTTCGGCTCGCAATTTGAGCCGGAATTTCCTATATTTCGGGGCGACCGGCGCGGGCAGCTCCAGCGTCGATTCGTGCGGCCGCCGCGCCGCCCCTGGCCGTCCCCGACGCGGGACTTTTGACCGACGCTTTCATGACCGACCACACCGCCGCCTCGCCCGAATACGGCGCCGATTCCATCAAGGTTCTCAAGGGCCTGGACGCCGTGCGCAAACGGCCGGGGATGTATATCGGCGACACCGACGACGGCTCGGGCCTGCACCACATGGTCTATGAGGTGGTGGACAACGCCATCGACGAGGCCTTGGCCGGTCACGCCGATCTGGTTGAGGTGATCCTGAACGCCGACGGCTCGGTCACGGTGACCGACAACGGGCGCGGCATCCCGACCGACATCCACGAAGGCGAGGGCGTCTCGGCGGCCGAGGTCATCATGACCCAGCTTCACGCGGGCGGTAAGTTCGATCAGAATTCCTACAAGGTCTCGGGCGGTCTGCACGGCGTGGGCGTGTCGGTGGTCAACGCCCTGTCCGACTGGCTGCAACTCAAGATTTTCCGTGACGGCAAGCAGCATGAAATGCGCTTCGAGCGGGGCGACACGGCCAAGTCCCTGGAAGTCACCGGCGTGGCCCCGATCCGCGAGACGGGTGAGAAGGCGGGACAACCTCTGACCGGCACCCAGGTCACCTTCTTCCCGTCGCTGACCACCTTCAGCCACATCGATTTCGATCTGAAGACGCTGGAACACCGCCTGCGCGAACTGGCTTTCCTGAACTCGGGCGTGGTGATCCGCCTGGCCGACAATCGCGGGGCCGAGCCGTTCGAGGAGATCCTGCACTATGAGGGCGGGGTCGAGGCCTTCGTGCGCCACCTGGACAAGTCCAAGACGCCGATCCTGAAGGACGTCATCGTCATCCGCGGCAAGAAAGACGGCATAGAGCTGGACCTGGCCCTGTGGTGGAACGACGGCTATCACGAGACCATGCTGTGCTTCACCAACAACATCCCGCAGCGGGATGGGGGCACGCACCTGTCGGCCTTCCGGGCGGCCCTGACGCGGGTCATGGGCGGCTATATCGACGCCGCCGGGGCGGCCAAGAAGGAGAAGGTCTCGGTCACCGGCGAGGATGCGCGCGAGGGCCTGACCTGCGTCTTGTCGGTCAAGGTGCCGGACCCGAAATTCAGCTCTCAGACCAAGGACAAGCTGGTCTCGTCCGAGGTGCGTCCGGCGGTTGAGGGCCTGTGTCAGGAAGGCTTGGCCCAGTGGTTCGAGGAGCATCCGGTCGAGGCCAAGCATATCGTCTCCAAGATCGTCGAGGCCGCCGCCGCCCGCGAGGCCGCGCGCAAGGCCCGCGAACTGACCCGGCGCAAGTCGGCGCTGGAGATCAGCTCCCTGCCCGGCAAGCTGGCCGACTGTCAGGAACGCGACCCGGCCAAGTCCGAACTGTTTATCGTCGAGGGCGACTCGGCCGGCGGCTCGGCCAAACAGGCGCGCAACCGCGAGAACCAGGCGGTGCTGCCTCTGCGCGGCAAGATCCTGAACGTCGAGCGGGCGCGGTTTGACCGCATGCTGTCGTCGGACCTGATCGGGACGCTGATCCTGGCCCTGGGCACGGGCATCGGCCGCGACGACTTCGACGCGGACAAGCTGCGCTATCACAAGATCATCCTGATGGCCGACGCCGACGTCGACGGCGCCCACATCCGCACCCTGCTGTTGACCTTCTTCTATCGGCAGATGCCCGAGCTGATCGAACGCGGCCACGTCTTCATCGCCCAGCCGCCGCTGTACAAGGTGATGAAGGGCAAGCAGCATCGCTATCTGAAGGATCAGGCGGACATGGACGCCTATCTGATCGAGGAGGGCATCAGCGAGGCCGAGCTGGACCTGCCGTCGGGCGAGCGTCGCACCGGCATGGATCTGCAAGCCCTGGTGCGCGAGGCCAAGGCTTTCAAGGCCGGGGTCGACCGGCTGAGCCAGCGCGCCCCGGCCTTCGCCATCGAGCAGGCGGCCCTGGCCGGTCTGTTCGGCGACGTGGCGGGCGATACGGCGGCCGCGGCGGCCCGACTGAACCTCTATGCCGAGGAAGGCGACGGCCCGTGGGGCGGCGTTTCGGCCTCGCAAGGCTCGGTCGAGTTCGAGCGGTCACGTCGCGCGGTGACCGAGCGCATCGTGCTGGAGGAGACCCTGATCCGGTCACTGGACGCGCGCCGCCTGGCCGAACGGGCCGCCGCCTTCGAGGGCGTGTTCGATCAGCCCGCCGTGTTCCGGCGCAAGGACAAGTCGACCACCGTGCGCGGTCCCATCGACCTGCTGAACGCCGTGCTGGATGCAGGCAAGAAGGGCCTGACCATCCAGCGCTACAAGGGCCTGGGCGAGATGAACCCCGAGCAGTTGTGGGAGACGACGCTGGACGTCAACGCCCGCACCCTGTTGCAGGTCAAGGTGGACCACGCCGACGACGCCGACGATCTGTTCGCCAAGCTGATGGGCGATGTGGTCGAACCGCGCCGCGAGTTCATCCAGGCGAATGCGCTGGACGCGGCGGTCGACGCCTAGGTCTTAGCGCCGACTGTCCAGATAGGCCGCGATCGACGGATAGGTCGGCGGTTCGGCGCGATTGCCGTCGCAGGCCACGTCCTTGATCGATTCGATCATCGAATTGCGCGGGACGGACTCATAATCGGCCGCCGTGTCGTCGAAGGCGTCGATCTCGGCGCCGTCGTCGCCGTATTCGACCGAGCGGGTGATCTTGAAGCGGCCCGCCGGACAATCGAAGGCGTAGGTCTCGATCCTATAGGCGCGGGCCGACTTGGCCACCGGCGCGCGGGCCACCAGTATGGTGGTGTCGGAACCGACCGAGGCGACGGAATCGCCGTCGGCCATGTAGATGTATTGCGAACTGCGCGAGATCGGGTTCCAGTCTTCGGCGACGGCGGGCGCGGCGACGGCGGCGACGAGACCCGCGACGGCCAGGATGCGGATGACGGTTTTCATGGAATGCCTTCCCGGATTTTCGACCATGAAGATTTCCGCGATGTCACACAAACCGAATGGAGATTTCAACCACGGCGCCGACTCTTGGCCCATTTCGGTGTTCAGGGTCTGGACCATGCGACCGTTGCTGCTGATCCTGCTGGCCTTTTTCGTCGCCGCGCCCGCCCAGGCGCAGGTCCAGGCCCAGGCGCCGTTTCGCTCGGATCGGATACTGGTCGAGACGCGTGGACATGGGCCGGACGTGGTGCTGATCCCCGGCCTGGCCTCGACCGCGGCCGTCTGGCGGCGCACGGCGGATCGGCTGGACGACCGCTATCGGGTGCATCTGGTCACGGTGCGCGGCTTTGGGCCGACCGATCCGGGCGCCAATGCGAGCGGCGCTGTCAGCGGCCCGGTGGCGGCCGAGATCCGTCGCTACATCACCCAGGCGGGGCTGCGGCGTCCGGCCCTGATCGGCCATTCGCTGGGCGGCCAGATCGCCTTGCGGGTTGCGGCCGCGGACGGGCGGCGGATCGGCCGGGTGATGGTGGTGGACGCCGCGCCCTTCTTTCCGTCTCTGATCAGCGACGGCGCCCGGTCGCAGGACGTGGAGCCGATCGCCCAGATCGCCTATTCGGCCCTGCTGCTGCTGGGCGACGACGCTCTGAAGAACCGGGGCGCGGCCTTGGGGGCCGATCTGGGCGGGGCGTCGGACGCCCTGTTCGGGACGCTGGGCTGGCAGGGCGGCGACCGCCGCGTGCTGGCCCAGGGTCTGTATGAGGTGATGACGGCGGACCTGCGTGCGCGCCTGCGCGACATCGTGGCTCCCGTGACGGTGGTCTATGGCTGGAGCGCCGACGGAGCCAATCCGCGCGCGAGAGTCGACGCCCTGTTCCGGGCTGGATACCGGGGCTTGCGCGCGCCCGCCCGTTTTGAGCGGATCGAGGGCGCCGAACACATGGTGATGGTGGACCAGCCGATGCGGTTTCAGGCGGCGGTGGATCGGTTTCTGGAGTAGGCGGAATCCCTTCTCCCCTTGGGGGAAAAGGTGTCATGCGGAGCATGACGGATGAGGGGTAAGCCTGATCCGTCCTCGCCGTCAGCCATTCCGTCTGTTTGAAACAACCCCCTCATCTGAGCCGCGCTGCGGCCCACCTTCTCCCCCGAGGGGAGAAGGAGTTCAGGCGGCTTTCAAAACCCCCAGCACCGCCTTGCCATACCGTTCCAGCTTGCCCGCGCCGACGCCCGAAATGCGGGCCAGGGCGTCCAGGGTCCTGGGCGGATTGGCGGCGATCTCCAGCAAGGTGCGGTCCTGGAAGATGACATAGGGCGGCACATGCTGTTCGGCCGCGCGCTCGCGGCGCCAGGCGCGCAGCATGTCGAAGCGGGCACGGGTCTCGCCGTCCAGGGCCTCGGCGGCCAGGTTGCGCCCGGCGTTGCGACGCGGGCGTTCCGGTCGGGCGCGTTCGGCCGCGCGGCGCACGGCGATGGGGCGTTCGCCGCGATAGACGGCGCGGACCCCGGCGGGGTCGCCCAGCATCAGCAGGGGCTTGCCCTCGTTCGGATCTTCGACCAGGAGGCCCTCGAACATCAGATGGTCGATGATCGCGCGCCAGGCGTTCAGCGACAGGTCCGCGCCGATGCCCCAGGTCGACAGCGCCGTCTCCCAGGGTTGGACGTCCTTGGTGCGGCCGGTCAGGTGGTCAATGACGCGCCCGCGGCCATAGCGTTCGCCCAGCCTTTGCACCGCCGCCAGCGCCTTCTGGGCGGGCACGGTGGCGTCATCCAGCGCGGGCGGGTCGCCGCAGATGTCGCAGACGCCGCAGGGTTCGGCGCCGGTCTCGCCGAAGTAGCGACGCACGGCCTGGGGGCGGCACATGGCGCCGTCCAACATGGCGAAGAGCTGGCGGACCTTCTTCACCTGGACCGCCTTGACCGCCTCGTCCATCGGCCGGCCTTCGAGGCGGCGCAGGCTCCAGGCGATGTCGGAGGGACCGTACAGGGTAATCCCCTCGGCCGGGTCGCCGTCGCGGCCCGCGCGACCGATCTCTTGCCAATAGGCCTCCAGCGAGCCGGGCGGATCGGCGTGGATGACGAAGCGGACGTCGGGCTTGTCGACCCCCATGCCAAAGGCAATGGTCGCCACCATGACGGCGGCGTCTTCCGACAGGAACCGCTCCAGCCGCCGGTCGCGCTCACCGCCGTCGAGACCGGCGTGATAGGCGATGGCGTTGATCCCGGCGTCGCGCAGGGACTGGGCCACCCGCTCGCAGCCGTCGCGGCTGCCGCAATAGACCACGCCCGGCTTGCCCTTTCGCTCGCGCACCAGATCGACCACGGCGGCGTCGGTGCGGGCGCGCGAGGCGCTCTCCTTGGGGATGGCCGAGAGCTGCAGGTTCGGGCGGGCGAAACTGTCGACGAAGACGCGCGCGTCGGGCAGGCGCAGCGAGGCCAGGATGTCGTCGCGGGTGCGCTCGTCGGCGGTGGCGGTGACCGCCATGCGGGGAACGCCGGGAAACAGTTCGGCCAGGCGGCCCAGGGTGCGGTAGTCGGGACGGAAGTCGTGCCCCCACTGAGACACGCAGTGGGCCTCGTCGATGGCGATCAGCGACAGCGGCAGGTCTTGCAGCCGGTCCTGGGTGTGCGGCTGGGCCAGGCCCTCGGGCGAGACGTACAGCAGGTCCAGTTCGCCCGCGCGGGCGGCGCGCCAGACGGCGGCGCGGTCGTCCATCGACAGGCCGGAATCCAGACGGGCGGCGCGGACCCCCTGCTGCTTCAGGGCCTCGACCTGGTCGGTCATCAGGGCGATCAAGGGCGACACCACCAGCCCCAGGCCGGGACGCAGGATGGCGGGGATCTGATAGCAGACGCTCTTGCCGCCGCCGGTCGGCAGCACGGCCAGGACGTCGCGACCGGCCAGGGCTTCGGCGATCACGCCCGCCTGGAGGCCGCGGAAGCCGCCATGGCCCCAGACCCGCTTCAGTAGGTCGCGCGCGGCCGCGAGGTCGGCGTCGGCTTCGACGCTTTTCGGCACGGTCAGCGAGTCGGCGGGCATGGGCCGTTCGTGCCCCATTCGTTCCACGAAGTCACGAAACGAAAACGCCCCGCCGGATGCCGACGGGGCGTTTGATCTTGGACCCGTGCGGTCGATCAGGCGTTGGCGACGACCTGGGGCGCGCGGGTGAAGGCCAGGGCGATCAGGCGGTCCCAGCCCAGCAGCGACACCAGGTGGGCGTAGATCTGGCCCAGGGCGCCGTTGTCGCGCAGTTCGACCAGCTTTTCGGCCGGCAGGGCCTTCAGCTTGTCTTCCGAAATGGCGAAATATTCGGCCAGCTTCTGCGGTTCGCCCGGCGTGCCGTCCGGGTTGCGCGGGGTGAAGTTGGCCTCGCGCACCTCGAACAGATCCAGGTCGGTCAGCAGTTTGACGAAGCTTTCCGTGCGCTGACGCTCCTGCTCGAAGTTGTTGCAGAACTCCATGGCCTGCTTGGTGTAGTCGCTGGGCTGGCCGTCGACGAACAGGGGCGTGTCGCCGCCTTCGGCCAGGAAGGGCGCCGAGCGGTCGATGCACAGGATCAGGCGCTTCTGAACGTCGTCATTGGCGAAGACGAACGGATAACGACGGACATAGGCCGGGATGTAGGCGTCGGCGCGGAACATGCCGGCCTCGTCGATGTAGAAATTCTCGTCCTGGCGCAGGCCCATGACGGCGACCGGCTGCTTCTGGGTCTCGCCGATGAAGATCACCGGATAGGACAGGGCGGCCGGGGCGAATTCGGTGACCGTCAGCGGCACCAGGTTCGACTTGCCGACAAAGCCGTAGGGCTTGTCGACCGGGTTCACGCCCAGCTTGCCGTGCTGATCCAGATTCAGCGGCTCCGGCTTGTTGTAGAAGAGGACGTTGCCGGCCATCTGGCCGGGCGCTTGGGTCGTGTCGGTCATGTAGGAGACTGGCTCGGAAAACAGGGAAGGCGGGCCTTCTATCGCATGCCCGCGTTCGCCGCAAACGCGCACGCCCGCAAGCGTCAGAAACGGTAGGTGACGCCCAGGCGGATGTTGCGGCCGGGCAGGGGGGCGATGTCCTTCTGGAACGAGGCGTGCTCGCGCGCCTCCGTATCGGTCAGATTGGACGCCGCGGCGAACAGGGTGACGTTGCGGTCGGCGAACGGGCGCCAGGCGGCGTTCAACCCGACGACGACATAGCCGTCCGTGGCCCGCTCGAAGGCCGCCGTACGGTCCTGCTCGCCGACCTTGCGCACCTCGACGCCGGCGTCGAAGGCGGTTGAGGTCCAGTCCAGGCCGACGGTCGCCGACCACGGCGGAATGCGTGCGGCGGGACCCAGGTCGGTGTCGGCGCGCACCCAGTCGGCGCTGCCCTTGAACGTCAGCGTCCGGTCGCCGTCGGCCCACAGATCATAGGCCGCCTCGGCCTCGAAACCGCGGAAGTCGGCATCGGTCTGGACATAGGCGAAGACGGGCAGGCCGTCGTCCTCGGCGCCGGTGGCGCGCAGGTCGATGAAGCCGTCGTACTGGGCCGCATACAGATGCAGGTCGGCGCTGAACGGGCCGGAGGCGTAGTGGGCCGTGCCCTCCAGGGTCCAGACGGACTCGCTGTCCAGGTCCGGGTCGCCCAGCTCGAAGGCGCCGGTGGCCGCATGCGGTCCCTGGGCGAACAGTTCGACCTCGCTGGGCGCGCGCGTTGTGCGCGACAGGCTCAGGCCCAGGAAGGTCCGGGTCGAGGGCCGCACGAAGGCCGCCAGCGAACCGGAGATGTTGGTGAAGTCGCGTTCCCCCACGACGCTGTCCAGCGTGCGGTGATCCAGGCGCAGACCGCCCTCGAAACCGAAGCGGTCGAGATCGTAGCGCTGGACCGAATAGACGCCTTGTTCGGTGATCTGGGTGCGCGGCACATAGGCCTCGGCGCCGACGGCGTCGAAGGTGCGGTCCAGAAGCTGGACGCCGACCACGCCCTGATGGCCGCCGTGCTGGCGCTGAATCAGTTCGGCACGGGCCTCATAGCCGTCGGAGAAGAACTGGGTGCCGACCTCGTCGCCCTCGAACTCGGTGTGGTGATAGTCGGCCCAGCCGGCCGAGACCTTCAGTCGCTCGAACGGGCCGTCAGCGAAGGCCAGTTCGCCGCGCAGGTCCCAGCGGGTTTGCTCCAGGCCGATGGAGACGCCGTCATGGCCGTGGTCATGGCCGCCCGCGCCGTGATCCTCGTGTCCATGGTCGTGGCCCGGCACGCCATAGGTGGTGTCCAGCTTCTTGACCGACAGGCCGACGAAGCCGCGCGCTCCGATCCAGCTCAGCCCCGCGCCGTATTGGGCGATGTCGGCGAAGGTGTTGGCGACCGTGCGTTCATCGCCGGGGGTCTCGCCCTCTTCGGCCAGCAGGCGGGCGGATTCCGGGAAGACGGGCACGTCATAGTCCTCGGACTCGCGCTTGAAGCCGTCCAGCGACAGGACCAGGGGACCGACGTCCATCTTCAGCCGCCCGCCGATGCTGCGGCCGTCGTCGACGCTGGAGACCTGGGCGCCGATGTGGCCCTCGACGCCGCCGTCGGGATGTTCGGAGGCGATGCGGTCGTCGATGATGTTGACCACGCCGCCGATGGCCGAGCCGCCGAACACCAGGGTGGTCGGGCCGCGCACCACCTCGACGCGCTTGGCCTCGGCGGGATCCGAGGCGACCTGGTGATCGGGCGAGACGGAACTGGCGTCGATCTGGCCCAGGCCGTTGGTCAGCACCTGGACGCGCGGACCCGACAGGCCGCGAATGACCGGACGGCTGGCGCCGGGAGCGAAGGCCGAGCTGCGCACGCCGGGGATGTCGGCGACCAGGTCGCCCAGGGTCGCGGCAGGGGCGACGGCCAGGGCCTGTTCATCCAGCACGTCGGTGGCCAACAGGCTGGCGCGTTCGGAAACGCCGAACGGACGGCCGGTGACGATGACGTCGTCGACCTGGGTCGCCGGGACCGTCTGGGGCGCGGCCTGGGCATGGACGACGCCCGCCGGGACGATCAGGGCGGCGGCGCTGGCGGCCAGCATCAGGGGACGGCGGGCGACGATCATGGGGAACTCCTGCTCAACTCGGCATGAGTGTTATGAGATAACATCACACAAGGTCAAGCCGCCGTGGTTGCGGCGGGCGCGATCCGGCACTAGCTGTGGCTCATGGGCGCCCACTGTGGTCACGATCATGCCGGAAACGGTCTCGCCGAAGCCGAGGCGCGGCGCGCCCTGACCGCGGCCGAGGCCGCCTGCGCCGCCGACGGCGAACGGATGACCGCGCCGCGCCGCCGGGTGCTGGACCTGTTGTTGCGGGCGGGCGAGCCGATGAAGGCCTATGACCTGATCGCCCGCTTCGGCCAGGACGGTCAGGCCGCCAAACCGCCGACCGTCTATCGCGCCCTGGAATTCCTGGAGCGCCGGGGCCTGGCCCACCGGATCGCCTCGATCAGCGCCTATGTCGCGTGCAGCCACGGCGCCGACGATCATGCGGCGGCCTTTCTGATCTGCGACTGCTGCGGGTCCGCGCGCGAGATCGCGGCGCCCCTGGGCGAGGGCCTGCGCCAGGCGGCCGAGGGCGTCGGCTACGCCATCGAACGCACGACCATAGAGGCGCACGGACGTTGCCCCGAATGCCGCGTCCCCGCCTGAGATTCGTCGTGAACGAACCGCGCCGCCTGACCGTCGACCTGCCCGCGCGCGGCGGCGCCATGGCGGTGCTGGAATGGGGCGACCCGGGACGGCCGGTCGACCTGGTCTTCGCCCACGCCAACGGCTTCAACGCCCTGACCTATCGCACCCTTCTGGCGCCGTTGGCCGAACGGTTCCGCATCCAGGCGCCGGACCTGCGCGGGCATGGGGCGACGACCCTGCCGACGGCGATCGAAGGGCGGCGCGGCTGGGGCGATCACGGCGCCGATCTGGCGGCCCTGCTGGATACGATCGACGGCCCGCCCGTGGTGCTGGCCGGACATTCGATGGGCGGCACGGCCAGCCTGCTGGCGGCGGCGACGCGGCCGCAGCGAGTGCGCGGCCTGGTGCTGGCCGACCCGGTGGTCATGACCCGCCCGGCGGTACTGGCCTTCCATCTGCCGCTGCTGCGCGACCTGCCGCGGCGGTCGCCCCTGGTCGTCAACGCCCTGAAGCGCCGGTCGCGGTTCGACAGCCGTGCGGCGGCCCTGGCCGCCTATCGGGGACGCGGCGCCTTCAAGGGTTGGCCGGACGCGGTGCTGGAAGACTATCTGACGGACGGTCTGGTTCCTGATCCCGACGGCGGGCTGATGCTGGCCTGCACGCCGCAATGGGAGGCGTCGAACTATGCGTCCCAGGGCCACGACCCTTGGCGGGCGATGCGACGGCTGACCTGTCCGACCCACATACTGAAGGCCGAGGCGGGCCTGGCCTGCCATGTGCCGGAACCGCCGCGCGGCCTGCCCCACGTCACGGTCGAGACCGTTCCCGGCAGCACCCACTTCCTGCCCATGCTTCAGCCCGAGGTCGTGCGCGGCGCCCTGGCCGCCATGCTGGAGGTCCCTGACGCCGCCTGACCGCGTCACGGTGCCGCTTTGCCCCGAAGCCCGCTTGGGCTAGGCAGGGGGCAAGCAAGAACACTGGGGTGGAAACGATGCGCGTACTGGTTCTGGGCGGAGACGGCTTCTGCGGCTGGCCCACGGCGCTGCATCTGTCGGCGCGCGGCTGGGACGTGACGATCGTCGACAACCTGAGCCGCCGCAACATCGACAATGAGCTGGAGGTCCAGTCCCTGACCCCGATCCGCACCATGGGCGAGCGGATCGCCGCCTGGAAGGATGTCAGCGGCAAGACCATCGACTTCGTCAACATGACCGTCGGCAAGGAGTTCGACCGCCTGGTCGCCCTGATCCGCGACTGGCGGCCGGACAGCGTCGTCCACTTCGCCGAACAGCGCGCCGCCCCCTATTCGATGAAGTCGGCGCGGCACAAGCTGTACACCGTCGACAACAATCTGAACGCCACCAACCACCTGTTGGCCGCCATCGTCGAAAGCGGGCGCGACGTGCATCTGGCGCACCTGGGCACCATGGGGGTCTATGGCTACACCACCGCCGGTCTGCGCATCCCCGAAGGCTATCTGAAGGTCACGGTGGACACCGACTTCGGCCCGGCCGAACAGGAGATCCTGTTCCCGCCGAACCCCGGCAGCATCTATCACATGACCAAGACCCAGGACGCCCTGCTGTTCCAGTTCTACGCCAAGAACGACGGCCTGCGGATCACCGACCTGCATCAGGGCATCGTCTGGGGCGCCGAAACCGAAGAGACCCGCCAGGACGAGCGCCTGGTCAACCGATTCGACTATGACGGCGACTACGGCACGGTCCTGAACCGCTTCCTGATCCAGGCGGCGGTCGGCTATCCGTTGACGGTGCACGGATCGGGCGGCCAGACGCGGGCCTTCATCCATATCCAGGACACGGTGCGCTGCGTCGAGCTGGCGTTGAAGAACCCGCCCAAGCCGGGCGACCGGGTCAAGATCCTGAACCAGATGACCGAGAGCCGCCGCGTGCGCGACCTGGCGCATCTGGTCGCCGACATGACCGGCGCCGAGGTGCAGTTCACGCCCAATCCGCGCCAAGAGGCCGACGAGAACGAACTGGTCGTCGCCAACGATCAGTTCCGCGAACTGGGGTTGAAGCCGATCACCCTGGCCGAGGGGCTGATGCGCGACGTGACCGAGATCGCCCGCCGCTACGCCGACCGGGCCGACCGGTCGAAAATCCCTTGCGTCTCGGCCTGGAACGGCCGTCGGGCCGAGGCCTTGAACGCCGAGCCGGTCACGGCGCCCAAGGCCGCCCCGGCCGCACGGACGGCGTGAGAAGCGATCTGCTGATCTTTGGCGGCGGCTGGTTGGGCCGCGCGGTCGGAGCCGAGGCCCTGAGGCGCGGCGGAACGGCCGCGGCCACGTCGCGCGATCCGGCGACCCGCGAGACCCTGGCGGCCGAAGGGCTGACGCCGGTCGATCCGGCCGATGTTGCGGCGCTGGCCGAGGCGGTCGGCGCGGCCCGCGCCATAGTGATCACCGCGCCGCCGACAGAGGCGGGATGTCCCGGTCTTCAGGCGCTGATGCCCGCGATTACGGCCTCGGGCGCCTGGCCGGACTGGATCGGATATGTCTCGTCCACCGCCGTCTATGGCGACCGCGACGGCGGCTGGGCTTTCGAGGACGACGCCCTGAACGCCGCCACCTTGCAGGGTGCGCGACGGGTGCGGGCCGAGCGGGACTGGCTGGACGCCGGGCGCGGCCAGAATGGCGAGAGCGGGGGGCTGACGGTGCAGCTTTTCCGGCTGCCGGCGCTGTACGGGCCGGGACGCTCGGGCCTGGACCGGTTGCGTAACGGCGAGGCGCGGATGGTCAGGAAGCCGGGCCAGGTGTTCAACCGCATCCATGTCGAGGATGTCGTTTCGGGCCTGTTCGCTTCGATGGATCGACCCAATCCCGGCCGCGCCTACAACCTGGTCGATGACGAACCGGCCGCCGCCGACGTGGTCACGGCCTGGAGCGCGCGACGTCTGGACCTGCCCGCGCCGCCCGAGGTCGACTGGACCGATCCGTCGGTGTCGGAGGCCATGCGGCGCTTCTATCTGGACTCCAAGCGCGTCTCGAACGCCCGCGCCAAGGCCGAACTGGGCTGGCGGCCGAAACATCCGTCGTATCGCGAAGGGATAGAGGCGCTGATCGCCGCCGGGTTCTGATCCCCGTCGTGTCGGCCGCTCAGATCGGCAGGATGTTGCGCTGGCGGCTGTAGGCCATGGTGCCGACGTTGGCGCCCAGGCGCAGGCCGACGCCGGTGCGAACCGGGGCCAGGATGATGCCGTCGGCGCGCTGATAGTTCACGCCCAGGCCGCCGACCAGATAGGCCGAACCCTCCACGCCGGGATAGCGGCGATAGATCATGTCCGGGTGATACAGGCCGTACACCAGGGTGAAGACGCGGCTGGCGTTGCCGCCCACGTCCCAGCCGATCGAAACCCCCTGCCAGAACACTTCCTGCGAGGCGCTGAGGTCCTTCATGTGCAGGGCGCCGCGGCCGTAGCGCAGACCGATCCCGGCCGCGCCGGCGGCTTCCTCGCCCGCGATATAGGCGGTGGGGCTGTCGCCCTGGTCGGCGAAGATGCGTTCGATGGCGCCGCCCATGGCCTCGGCGGCGATGCCCAGTTCGCGCGACCCGGCGGCGACCAGTTCGTCAGCGGTATAGACGCGGGCTTCTTGGTCCGCGCCGACCGGAAAGCGCGGATCGGCGCTGGGACCGGTGGCGCAGGCGTTCAGGCCCGGCAGGGCGGCGGCGGCGAGACCCGTGGCGAGCAGTTGGCGGCGGTGCATGGCGTCGTCTCCCGGCGGTGAATCGGTTCACCTGAGAACCTTCACCCCTTTTGAGTCAGCCTTGCGGCGGCAAGGTTAACGACACCTTTCTGGCGCTAACGCTCGGCTCGCGGAGCCTCGCTGCTTGAGTGCATTCTTCCTGGCGCTGACGCTCGCGACGCGGTCGCTCGCTGCTCGGGCGCATTTTTGTGCGCAACGTTCGCCGCGCCGCGGCCTGCCGCCTGAGTGCGAGATTCAGTGCTTGTCGGTGCGCGCGGTCAGCCAGTCCATCAGGGCCAGCAGCACGCCCGAGGCGACGAAGGCCAGGTGGATGATGACGCCCCACATCACCTCGGTCTCGTTCAGCGGATAGCCGTCCTTGCCGATGTTCATGAAGGTCTTCAGCAACTGGATGCCCGAAATGGCGACGATCGAGGCGATCAGCTTCATCTTCAGGCCCGAAAAGTCGACCGTGCCCATCCACGGCGGCCGATCCGTCTCGCCCTCCAGGTCCAGCTTGGAGACGAAATTCTCATAGCCGGAAAACAGCACGATCAGCAGCAGATTGCCGGTCAGCGACAGATCCACCAGCGTCAGCATGGCCAGGATGGCGTCGTTCGCCGTCATGCCGGGTCCGGCCGCGAAGGCCTGGGGCAGGTAGTGGATCAGCTCGCGCACGAAGACGACCAGCAGCATGCCCAGCGCCAGGGCCAGACCGACGTAGAAGGGGGCCATCAGCCAGCGGCTGCGGAACAGCATCCGCTCGAAAGCGGTCTCGATGCGCGGCTTGACCCCCATCGTCAGCTCCTCAGCCTGGCGCCCAGTTTTTCGACCGCCGCCACGACCTTGGCCGACAGGGTCTCGATCTCGGCCTCGCCCAGGGTGGCTTCGCGCGGCTGGATGACGATTTCCAGCGCCACCGACTTCATGCCCTCGGGCACGCCCTGGCCGCGATAGACGTCGAACACCCGGACCGTCTCGATCAGGGCCTTGTCGGCGCCGGCCGCGGCGCGGGTCAGGTCGCCGACCGCCTGGGCGTCATCGACCAGGAAGGCGAAGTCGCGGGTCAGGGGCATCAGGTTCGGCAGGTCCGCCGCGCCGCGCGCCTTGGTCCCCTTGCCGCGTGGTTCGGGCACGCTGTCCAGAACGATCTCGAAACCGACCATGGGACCGTCGGCGTCCAGCGCCTTGAGCACGCGGGGATGCAGGGCGCCGAACTCGGCGATCACGACCTTGGGACCGAGCTGCAGCCGCGCCGACCGGCCCGGATGCCACCAGTCGCGGTTCTGGCCCTGGACCAGTTGCAGCGATCCGGTCGGGGCGCCGATCTCGTCCAGCACAGCCATCAGATCGCCCTTCAGACTGAACAGGGCGTCCTCTCCGGTCCCCCCCCAGTGACGAGCGGCGTGCGGCGCGATCAGACCGGCGATGACGGTGCGCTGACCGTCCGGCCGGTCGGTCAGATAGATGGGACCGATCTCGAACAGGGCTGCATCGGCGTGGCCGCGCGCGGCGTTGCGGGCGGCCGCCTGGATCAGGTTCGGCAGGATCGACGGCCGCATGCAGTCCAGGTCGCTGGCGATGGGGTTTTCCAGCACCAGGGTCTCGTCGCCGCCGCCGAACGCCCGCGCCGTCTCACGCTGGGTGAAGGACCAGGTCACGGCCTCGGCATAGCCTAACGAGGCCAGGGCGCGCCGGGCGATCCGCACGCGCGCCTGACGCGGGTTCAGCACGCCCTTGGACAGGGCGCCGACGCCGGGCAGGGGGGTGTCGGGCAGGGCGTCGAAGCCTTCGATGCGGGCGACCTCTTCGACCAGGTCGGCGGGACCTTCGACGTCGCGGCGCCAGGACGGCGGGGTGACGCTCCAGGGCGAACCACGCGCCACGTCGAAGCCCAGGTCGGTCAGGATCTGGGCGATGCGGTCCTGGGTCAGGTCCAGGCCCGACAGGCGCTTCACATAGCCGGGGTCGAAGGCGAAGGCGGCCGGGTTCGCGGGCGCCTGGCCGGTCACCACGATCTCGGACGATTCGCCGCCGCACAGCTCCAGGATCAGTTTAGTCGCAAGCTCCAAGCCGGGGACGACCGAGGCGGGATCGACCCCGCGCGCGAACCGATATTGGGCGTCGGAGCTGATCCCCAGCGAACGGCCGGTCTGGGCCGTGGCGATGGGGTCGAACCAGGCGCTTTCGACGAAGACGTCGACAGTCTCGTCCGAACAGCCGGTGGACTCGCCGCCCATGACGCCGCCCAGGCCGATGGGCCGTTCGCCCCCGGCGTCGGCGATGACGCAGTCGGCGGCCGCGACGGTGTAGGTCTTGCCGTCCAGGGCGATCAGATGTTCGGGCTGGCCCGTGTCCTTGGCCGCCTGGCCGCCGCGCACCACGATCTCGTTCCCGACCAGCTTGGCCGGGTCATAGACGTGCAGCGGCCGGGCGCGGTCATAGGAAATCAGATTGGTGACATCGACCAGCCGGTTGATCGAGCGCAGGCCGATAGCCGTCAGCCGGTGCTTCAGCCAATCGGGCGACGGCCCGTTCTTGACGCCGCGGATCAGACGCCCGGCGAAGACGGGGCACAGGTCCGGCGCCTCGATGCGGATCGCGATCGGGCAGGGGAAGACGCCGGGCACGGTCGCGATGGCCGGAGTCTTCAGCGTCCCGACGCCGGCGGCGGCCAGGTCGCGGGCGATGCCGGCCACGCCCAGCCAGTCAGGCCGGTTCGGCGTCACCTCGAAGTCGATCACCGGCTCGGCGCCGAAGACGCCGGCGGCCGGCGTTCCGACCTGAAGGTCGTCGGCCAGCTCCAGGATGCCGTCGCTCTCGCCCGCCAGCTCAAGCTCGGCGGCCGAGCACAGCATGCCGTTCGACACCACGCCGCGCACCGGCTTCTCGACCAGGGTCACCCCCAGGCCGGGCACATAGGCGCCGATGGGGGCGTAGATGGTGGTCAGGCCCGCGCGCGCGTTCGGGGCGCCGCAGACGATCTCCTTCATCCCATCGACGGTCTCGACCTGGCAGACCTGCAAACGGTCGGCGTTCGGGTGCCGTTCGGCCGAGACGATCCTCGCCACCGTGAAAGGGGCCAGGGCGGCGATCGGGTCGTGGACCTCCTCGACCTCCAGCCCCGCCATGGTCATGGCCTCGGCCACGGCCGCCACGTCGGCGGTCGTGTCCAGGTGATCCTTCAGCCAGCCGAGGGTGAATTTCACTGGTCGCCCTTCGCCGGTCGGCCGTTCGCCAGGTTCTGCTGGAATTCCTCGATGAAGCGGTCGTCGCCGACGAAGCCGACCTGGGCGAAGCGGCAGCGGATGAATTTGCAGTTCTTGAAGCCGATGACGCCGTTCACCGTCTTGCCGACTGGGCGCAGCAACAGCATGGCCGGGTTGGACACCGCGCCCATGTGGCAACCGTCCATCGTCACGCCGTCGCCCATCAGGACCACGGCCGGGCCTTCCAGGGTGCAGTCGGTGAAGGTCTTGTTCTCGATGAAGACCAGGCCCTGGCGCAGATGCTCCAGCGCCATGCGCGGCAGCCAGATGGCGGCCTTTTCGAACTCTGTGCGGGTGACCAGTTGGTCGGCGGTCGCGGCGGGGGTGGCGTCGGTCATGGTCGGTCTCGTCTTGCGGATCGGCGTCAGCTCAGGCCGGACGCGGGGTTGGGCACGGCGTGGGCCGAGAAGCCGTAGTGGGCCAGCCAGCGGGTGTCGGCCTCGAACATGGGGCGCAGGTCCGGCACGCCGTATTTCAGCATGGCCAGGCGATCGACCCCCATGCCGAAGGCGAAGCCCTGCCATTGGTCCGGGTCGATGCCGCTGGCGCGCAGCACGTTCGGATGCACCATGCCGCAGCCCAGGATCTCCAGCCAGTCCTCGCCCTGGTTCAGCACCAGCTTGCCGCCCGAGCGGTCGCAACGGATGTCCATTTCGGCCGACGGTTCGGTGAAGGGGAAATGGTGCGGGCGGAAGCGCGCGTGAACGTCGTCCAGCTCGAAGAAGCGGGCGATGAAGGTTTGAAGCGTGGTCTTCAGATGGCCCATGTGGATATCGCGGTCGATCACCAGACCCTCGATCTGGTGGAACATGGGCGTGTGGGTGGCGTCGGAGTCCTTACGGAAGGTGCGGCCGGGCGCGATGATGCGGATCGGCGGCTGCTGGGACATCATGGTCCGCACCTGCACCGGGCTGGTGTGGGTGCGCAGCACCTTGCGCTCGCCGGTCTCGGGATCGGGCTTCAGGAAGAAGGTGTCGTGCATCTCCCGCGCCGGATGTTTGGGCGGGAAGTTCAGGGCGGTGAAATTATGGAAATCGTCCTCGATGTCGGGACCTTCCGCCACGGCGAAGCCCATGTCGGCGAAGATGGCGATCATCTCGTCCATCACCTGCATGGTCGGGTGCACCCCGCCCTTGCGACGCGGCCGCGCCGGCAGGGTCAGATCGACGCGCTCGGCCGACAGCCGCGCGTCCAGTTCGGCGGTCTCCAGCGCGGCCTTCTTGGTCGCGATGGCGGTGGTGACGCGGTCGCGCAGGCCGTTGATGACCGGACCCTGTTCGCGGCGTTCGTCGGGGGTCATGGCGCCCAGACCCTTGAGCAGGCCCGAGATCGCGCCGGACTTGCCCAGGGCGGCCACGCGCACCTCTTCCAGCGCCGCGACGGTGGTCGCGCCGCCGACGGCGTTGATCAGATCGAGTTCGAGTTGGGCCAGGTCGGTCATGTCGCGCTTCGTCTAGCCGACGGGCGAGGCGGAGCAAAGCCCGCGATCGGTCTGTACGGGCGCTGAGGCGGATCAGCGGGCGTCGTTCAAGTCCGTGATCCACTGCGGCGGGTCCGGCTCCCAGCGGATCGGACGGCCGTCGGTCTGGGTCCAGCGGTGCAGCCACGAGACGCCGTTGGCCCGCACATAGGCGTCGGCGTGGCCGTAGATCGGATCGGCCAGCGCCGCTTCCAAGGTCACGAAGCGATAGCCGCGCGCCAGATAGAGGGCGTGGATGCGCGGATACCAGTCGCGGTTCAGACTGTTGGCGTGCAGCAGCAGGATCTGAGCCGGTTCACGTCCGCCCGTCAGTTCGGCGGAATAGGGTTCCAAATGATCCAGCACCGCCGCCATGTGCGCCAGATAGGCCTCGCCGATCCGGGCCTTCAGGTCTTCGTCGCCGACCGCCTCGGCCCGGCGATAGGCGCCGCCGAACAGCCAATCGTTGTTGTCGATGGTGACGGGCGCGACGTCATAGCCGCGCGCGGCCAGGCCCTCGGCGATCGCCGCCTTCTTCTGCGACGTCTCGCCGGTCCAGAGATAGGGGTGGCGGAACCAGTGCAGCCGCCGTCCCCGCGCCTCCAACGCCGCGCGGGTGTAGGTCGCCCCGGCGTCCACGTCGGCCAGATAGGTCTCGACCGTATTGCGGTGAATGTTGATGTGGCTGGCGGTGTGGTTGCCCAGGTCCAATCCGGCGTCGAGCCAGGCGCTGAGGATCGTCGGCATCAGGGCCGCACGGGTCGCGTCGCAGCCCTTGCCCTCATTGACGAAGGCCGTGCCGTGCGTCTCCAGCGGGCGTAGCATGGCCAGGAAGTCCGTCGTCAGACGCAGGGCCGTCTCAGGATCGCACAGGGCCTCGGCCGACGCCTGATAGGGCAGGTCGTCGAAGGTGACCGCCACCATGCGGTGCGGGGTTTGGGCGAAGGCCGCGGTCGCCGCCGCCAGCCAGGCCGAGACGGCGACCGCCAGACTTCGCACCGAGTTCAGTCCTTCAGGACGAAGGTGACCTTCATGTTCACCCGGTATTCGACGATCTTGCCGGCCGAGACGACGACCTTCTGTTCCTGGATCCAGGCGCCGGCGACATTGTCCAGCGTCTTGTCGGCGCGGGCGATGCCGGTCTTGATCGCGTCTTCAAAACTGACGGTCGAGGACGAGGTGATTTCGGTGACCTTGGCGACGGACATGGTGGTTCTCCCTTGGTTTCCCCCGACCAGGACACCCTAGCCCGCGTCCGCACCGGCGCAAACGAAAACGCCCGCCCCGGCGACCGGAGCGGGCGTTTGTTGTTCTTGCTCTAACGCGCGCCGCGCGGCGGCTCACGGCTTGAGAGCGATCAGGCCAGAGCGGCGCGGACCTTGTCGGCGATGGCCTTGAAGCCGGTTTCGTCGGCGGCGATGGCGGCCATGACCTTGCGGTCCAGTTCGATGCCGGCCTTCGACAGGCCGTGGATGAACTGCGAATAGGTGAAGCCTTCGGCGCGGGCGGCGGCGTTGATGCGCTGGATCCACAGGGCGCGGAAGCTGCGCTTCTTGTTGCGGCGGTCGCGATAGGCGTATTGCCCGGCGCGGTCCACGGCGGCCTTGGCGGCGCGGATGGTGTTCTTGCGGCGGCCGTAGAAGCCCTTGGCCTGCTTCAGAACCTTCTTGTGCTTGGCGTGGGACGTGACGCCCCGAGTGACGCGAGCCATGATGTGTTTCTCTTCGAGAAGGCCCTAACGCGCGCGACGCGGTCGCTTGCTGCTTGAGGGCCTGATTTCAAACTGATGCTGTGAAGTTCGTTCCCGCCTCGCGCCGATCAGGCGTAGGGCATGTAGGATTTGATCTTCTTGGCGTCGGCGTCGGCCATGACCGAGGTGCCGCGGTTCTGGCGGATGTATTTGGAATTGTGGCTGATCAAGCGGTGACGCTTGCCCGCAACGCCGGCTTTCACCTTGCCAGTCGCCGTCAGTTTGAAGCGCTTCTTGGCGCCCGACTTCGTCTTCAGTTTCGGCATTTCATCTCCTTTTTCCGGGTGCTGGACCCGGAGTTTCAAAGACCGCCCAGGCATGCCTGTTCGCCCGGCGGTCAGTACGCGAAGGCGCGGCTTCTAGAGGAAGCGCACCGGAAAGGCAAGGTTATTGGGGCGGGTTGTTCCGTTCCAGGAAGGCGATCGTGGCCTCCAGCGTCTGGCGGCGCGTGGGGGCGTAGGTCAGATTGTGGTCCTCGCCCTCCAGAGGGACCAGTTGGACCGACTTGCCGGCGGCGCGCAGGGCGCGTTCCATGATCTCGCTCTGTTCATAGGGCACGACGGTGTCGTTGCGGCCGTGGATCAGCAGGATCGGTCCTTCGACCTTGTCGGCCAGCATGGCCGGCGAACGCAGGTCCAGCGTCCGGTCACCCGAACCGGTCCCGCCCATGAAGCGGTTCCAGTAACGGATGGCCGGACTCTTGCGGCCCGCCAGGCCCTGACGTTCCTCTTCGCGCAGCATGGCCCGCAGGTCCGACACGCCCGACACCGAAACGGCGCAGCGATAGGTGCCGACATCCAGCGTCATGCCCGCCAGCGCGGCGTATCCGCCGTAGCTGGAGCCGACGATGCAGACGCGCGACGGGTCGACGATCCCCTGTTCGGCCAGCCAACGGACGCCGTCGGTCAGGTCCGACTGCATCTTCTTGCCCCATTCGCCGAAGCCGGCCTCGATGAAGGCCTCGCCATAACCTTCCGAGCCGCGGAAATTGGGTTGCAGCACCGCATAGCCGCGCGCGGCCATCGCCTGCGCCCACCAGTCGAAGCCCAGTTCGTCGCGCGCCTGGGGGCCGCCATGCGGATGCATGATCAGCGGCAGGCTCTTCGGGTCGCGGCCCGGCGGCAGGGTCAGGAAGGCCTCGATGGGCGTGCCGTCGGCGGCGGTGTAGCTGACGGCCCGCACCTCGGCGACCTGGGTCACGCCCGGCATGGTCCGCCGCACCAGCGACACGGCGCCGCGTTCGGCGTCAAACAGATAATAGGACCCCGGCTCATTCGGCCCGGTCACGAACAGGGTGAAGACCTTGTAGTCGTTGCTGGCGTCGCTGATGGTCACCTGCTTGCCCGCGAAGGCGCCCGACACGCGCGACCAGGACGCCTGGATGGCGGGGTCCAGGAAGACGTACTGCTGACCCGAACCGTAGAAGCCCAGGCCGACGATGGTCCCGGCCGTGTCGCGGAAGACGGCGTTGGGCCGGTCGGGCAGGACGATGGGCGGAACCTCGTGCTCGGCCAACAGGCCGACGTGCGAGATGGTCGCCTTGCCGTCCACCTCGCCCGAGAAGGCCACGGTGTCGGGCGTGCGGCCGAAGCCCATCAGGGACGGCGGGTCCAGAAGGGCGCGGGTGGCGTAGACCTCGCGCCAGCCCGACCCGGTTCGCGCCGCCAGCTTCCAGCGGCCGTCCTCGGCGACATAGGTGACGCGGGCGGCGACCTCGCCGGTCGGGCGGACCAGGAAGCCCTGGACGTTCTCGACGCCCTCTTCGTGCGTGCGGGCGCGGCCGTTGTTCAGATCGACGCGATAGAGGTTGTAGGCGTAGCCGCCGCGCGCGACCTCGCCGAAGGCCTCGACATACAGGACCGGATCGCCGCGATAGGTCCCGGACATATAGCCGCCGATCAGGGGGAAGGTGCGGCGCTCGGCCTCGCTCATGGCGCGGGCGGCGCGGCCGGTGCGGACGTTGACCAGATCCATGATGGTCCACTGGCCATAGCCGAGCGGCGTCTGGTCCAGCACGGAGGTCAGGATGCCGACATGGTCGGGCGAGGCCCAGAAGACCCCGCGCACGGTGCGATCCGACACGTCCACATCGATCAGCAGATCGCCGCCGGCGCGACTGCGCGCACGGACGCGGGTTCCGCCCTCGGATCGGTCGATCCAGGCCAGTTCGGCGCCGTTGGGCGATACGGCCAGGCTGCTCATCACGGGCAGGGCGGCGAAGGCCTCCAGCGGAACGGCGTCGGAGGCCGGGGCGGGGGCTTGGGCCGAGACGGCGCAGGCGGGAGAAATAGCGACGATCAGGGCCGCCGTCGCAACGGTGAAGCGAGACATTAAACTACAACCTGTTGTTGTGCTTGCCGAAAACTAGCAGGTCCTTACTCGCTTGCAAGCCTGGCGGCGGTCATCCGGCGCTGGGCGCGGCCGGCGTTGATCGCCATGACGGCGGCGGGGACGGTCAGGGCCGCCCCGACCAGGAAGGGCCAGTCGTGGCCGAAACCAGAGAACAGGGCGCCGGCCACGATCGGGCCGAAGATGCGGGCGATCGAACCCGAGGCCATGTTCAGCCCCAGCATGGCGCCTTGCCGATCCGGCGGCGTCGCCTTGGAAATGATGGCCGAGATATTGGGCATGGCCAGCGACATGCCGCCCGCGCCCAGGATCATGATGACCGGGATGATCCAGCCGTTGGGCAGCGGCAGCTCGAACAGGCCGAGATCGAGGCGCATGGCCGGGAACCAGTGCGGCGGGGCGATCACCTGCAAGACGAGCGAGGCGCCGAACATCAGCATGCCCGCCGCCAGCACCCGCACCTCGCCGAACAGGCGCGCCAGCTTGCCGGTGAATATCCCCTGGTTCAGGGCCGAGACGATGCCCACGATCATGAAGCTGAGACCCACTTCGCGCGCGCCCCAGGCGTAGCGGTCCTGCGCCCACAGGCCGAAGACGCTCTCCATGGCCGAAAAGCCGGCCATGTAGATCAGGGTGACCAGCAGCACGCGCGACACCACCGGATTGGCGCGCGCGTCCTTCAGGCCCGCCAGGAAGGGCGGGCGCGGCGCCGCCGGATCGGCCTTGGCCCGGCTCTCCTTCAGGAAGACGATCACCCCGATCGCCGCCAGGGCCGCCAGGGCCGAGGCGGTGAAGATGGGCAGTTGATAGCCGATGTGGCCCAACTGGGGCTGGGTCAACAGACCGCCCAGGCCCGGCCCGACGATGAAGCCCAGGCCGAAGGCGGCGCCGATCAGACCCATCCGGCCCGCCCGGCGCTCGGGCGGGGTCACGTCGGCGACATAGCCCTGGACCGTCGAGATGTTGCCCGCGCCCAGGCCGGTGAACAGGCGGATGGCGATGGCCGTCCAGACATCGGGCGCGAAGGCCAGGGCCAGATAACCGACGGCGTTGGCGATCAGGGTCATCAACAGCACCGGCTTGCGCCCGATCCGATCGGACAACCGGCCCCAGAACGGTTCGGCGAAGAACTGGCCCAGGGAATAGGCCGAGAACATCAGGGTGATCTGCCAGGCGTGGGCGTCCAGTGTGGCCGCGAAGAACGGCAACAGCGGCACCACCAGGCCGAAACCGACCAGATTGATGAAGACCACCGAGAACAATACGGCCAGGGCCGAGGTCTGACGCTCGGCGGGCGGGGGCCTGGAAGACGGGGGCGAGGTCGGGGCGTCGGTCATCCGTCCAGACCTAGACTATTCCCGCGTCCGATAGAATCGCCGTCGTCAGGCGATGCGGGAAAGACTTTCCGCGCAGTCCTGAAGCGTGTCGCCGGCGGGCCGTGCGCGCCAGCCCAGGGCCTGTTCGGCCGCCCGGGCGCTGAAACTGATCCGGCGTCCGATCATGGGAACCAGCGGGCGCATCTGGGCGACGAAGACGGCGAGCAGACGCACCACCACGTCCGGCATCTGGCGGCGAGGAACCCGGGCGGCGCCTGGTCCCAGGCGTTCGTGCAGGATCTCGGTCAGGTCGCGCATCCACATGAAGGGTCCGGCGGCGATGAAGCGGCGGCCTTCGGCCTGGGGCGCGGCCATGGCCTGGATGTGAAGATCGGCCACGTCGCGCACATCGACCACATTCAGCCCCACGCGCGGCACGCCGGGCGGCCGACCGTTCAGCAGGCCCTGGATCAAGGCGACCGAACTCATCGCCTCCTTGGACAAGACAGGTCCGAACACGGCGGCGGGCAGGACGGTCGTCACCCGGGCGGGGTCCCAGTGAGCGTGCGCCCAGTCCCAGGCCGCCCGTTCGGCGATGGCCTTGGACTTGCGATAGGCGTTCAGATTCGGGTCCTGAGGGTCGGTCCAGACCGTTTCGTCCGTCAGGCCGTCCCGCGTCGTGTCGCGCGGAGTGGCGGCGGCGCAAGACGAGGTGATCACCACGCGTTTGACGTCGGCGCGCTTGGCGGCGGCCAGGACCCTCAGCGTGCCGTCGCGGGCGGGACGCGTCAGCGCCTCCAGGTCGTCCGACCCGTCGAATCCCAGGGGCGAGGCCACGTGCAGCACCCGGTCGCATCCGGCCACGGCGTCGTCCCAGCCGTCGTCGAGGGTCAGGTCCGCCTTGACGAAGCTCAGACGCTGGCCCGGATCGACCACGGCCGCCACCGCCTGGCGAACCGCCTCGGCCTTGCCCAGGTCGCGCAGCGTGGCCCGCACCGTATGTCCCGCCTCCAACAGGCGGACGATGCACCAGCCCGCCACGAAGCCCGACCCGCCCGTCACCAGAACCGTCTCGGCCATGTCTTTCTGAACCTTGTCCATCTTATGTATACGATCGTATACTTAATTCAGCCGCGCTTGTCTACAGGTGTAGATTTATGTCGAAACCCCATCGCCGAGGCTCTGCCGCGACCCGACGGGCCATTCTGGATTCGGCCCGCACGGCCTTTGTCGGCGCGGGCTATGACGGCGCGGGCGTGCGCGAGATCGCGGCCGGGGCCGGGGTGACGGCCATGATGGTCAACCGCTATTTCGGCTCGAAAGAGACCTTGTTCGCCGAGGTGGTGGCCGAGATCATGGCCGGGCCTCGGGTGCTGACCGATGAGTTGATGGCGCGCGACGACGCGGGGTTGCGGCTGGCTCAGGCCGTGGTCGACATGACCGGTCGATCCGCCACCCCGCTGGACGGCTTCCTGATCATGGCGCGCTCGGCTTCCAGCCCGCGCGCGGCCGAGATCGCCCGCGTGGAGATCGAGCGGCATCATCAGAAGACGGTGGCCCAGGCCTTGGGCGGTCCCGACGGCGCGACGCGCGCGGCGCTGATCCTGTCGCTGGTGGCGGGGGTCCAGGTGATGCGCCAGGGCCTGGGCCTGACGGCCCTGACCGAAGCCGACCCCGAGGCCTTGACCCGCCTGCTCGGGCGCCAGTTCCAGGACCTGATCCGGTCCCAGCCATGAAAAAGCCCCGGCCGGGAACGGTCGGGGCTTCGGCGTTCGACGATGTCGGTTCGCCTATTTCGGGGCCAGGATCATGATCATCTGGCGGCCTTCCATACGCGGCGCATATTCGACCTTGGCGACTTCCTCGAAGTCGGCCTGAACCTTGTTCAACAGCTTCATGCCCAGTTCGGGGTGGGCCATCTCGCGGCCGCGGAAGCGCAGGGTCACCTTGACCTTGTCGCCCTCCTCGAAGAAGCGGTGCATGGCCTTGGCCTTCACCTCATAGTCGTGGGTGTCGATGTTCGGCCGGAGTTTGATCTCCTTCAGCTCGACGACCTTCTGACGCTTGCGCTGCTCGGCCTTCTTCTTCTGCTCCTGGAAGCGGAATTTGCCGTAGTCCAGGATCTTGCAGACCGGGGTCTCGGCGTTGGCGACGATCTGCACCAGATCGAGTCCGACTTCCTCCGCGGCCTCAAGGGCGGCCGACAGCGGCATGACGCCCTGCTTCTCGCCGTTCTGATCGATCAGAAGCACGCGAGAGGCGCGGATGTCGTTGTTCATGGGCGGCCCGTCCTTGACGGGCGGCGTTTGCATCGGACGGCGAATGGGCGTCGTTTCCTTGGTTGTTCACGTAGCTGGCAAGGGAAAGGCCGCGACCGGCGGTCGCGTTTCCCGAACGGTCCCATATGACCGCCGAAGGGCCGGAATTCAAGGCTGGCGGGCGTCGGACGACGTTATGAAGGCGTCGTGTAGCGCCAGAACACCATCGAACACACGATCCACGGTCAGGGCCTCGATGGGGGCGAATTCGCCGCGCGTCTCATTGGAGGCGGCGATGCGGGTCTTGGGACCCCAGGGACCGTACAGCCACCATTCGGTCGGGCCGAACAGGCCCAGGGTCGGACGGCGTGCGGCGGCGGCGACGTGCATCAGGCCCGAATCGTTGCCGACGAACAGGTCGGCCCGGTCGATGGCGGCGGCCGAGGCCAGGATGTCGCCCTTGCCGACGAAGTCGACGCCCCGTTCGCCCGCCTCGGCCAGGGCCGGGGCCGCGGGCGGATGGTCGCCGGGACCGCCGACCAGCATGAAGCGCCAGCCGTCGAAACGCGGCTCGGCCTTCAGCCGACGCACCAGTTCGCCCCAGCGGTCGGCCGGCCAGCTCTTGCCCGGCTGGTGGGCGATGGGCGCCAGGGCCAGGATCGGGCCGGGACCCGAACCGGCCGCCAGTTGCGGGTCGATCACGGCGGCGGCGTCCGCTCGCGCCTGAGCGTCGATGAACAGTTCGGGGTCCAGGGCGTGGTCGGCGCCCATCAGGCGGCTGACCATTTCGACCTTGCGCAGGCCGGTCTCCCAGCGGCGGTTGTAGACCACGCGCCGCCGCGCCGGGATCAGCCAAGCCAGAGCCGATCCGCGAATGTCGATGACCAGGTCCCAGCGGGTCCCGCGCACCTGGCGCCACAGGTCGAACCAGTGTCCGGCCAGCTTCTTCTTGTCCAGGATGATGGTCCGCGTCACGCCGGGCGCGGCGCGGAAGAAGGGCGCGGGCGGGCGGCCGCAGGCGACGGTGATCTCGGCGCCGGGGATCTGGCGGCCGATCTCGCGGATCACGCCCGAGGAGATGACGCAGTCGCCGATGCGGTTCGAGGTGACGAACAGGACCTGAGGAGGCACGGTCTCTCTTTCACTCCGTCATCCTCGGGCTTGACCCGAGGATCAGATCGTCCGCCGCGCGGGTGCCGGGCGGAAAGCCGCGATGGATCGGCCATGCCCAGTCCGTCCTATCCTCTGATCCTCGGGTCAAGCCCGAGGATGACGCAAGCGATGGAAGTCTGCACAAGGAACGGATGATCGATCTCCAGCATCTGACCCGCCCCGACGGCGAAACCCTGGCCTTCAAGGCGGTCGAAGGCTCCGGCCCGACCGTCGTCTGGATCGGCGGCTTCCGCTCGGACATGGAGGGGACCAAGGCCCTGGCCCTGGATGTCGCGGCGCGCGCGCGCGGCTGGGCCTATGTCCGCTATGACCATTTCGCCCATGGGGTTTCGTCGGGCGACTGGCGCCGGGCCACGGTGGGACGCTGGCGCGAGGATGCGGTCGCCCTGATCGACAGCCTGGACGGTCCGGTGATCCCGGTGGGGTCGTCGATGGGCGGCTGGGTCGCCTTGTTGCTGGCGCTGGCGCGGCCCGAGCGGGTGGCGGGGCTGGTGCTGGTCAATCCGGCCCAGGACTTCACCGAGCGGCTGATGTGGCCCGGCCTGGCCGATCATGTGCGTCAGGCCATCATGCGCGACGGCGAGGCGCTGATTTCGGAAGAGGGGCTGGGCGACTACGTCCTGACCCGCGCCATGTTCGAGGAGGCGCGAAACTGGCTGCTGCTGGACGGCGAGATCCGCATTCCGGCGCCGGTTCACATCCTGCAAGGCCAGGCCGACGACGTGGTGCCCTGGCGCCATCAGGTCCAGCTTCTGGAGCGGCTGCGGGGCGGCGACGTGACGCTGGAACGGGTCGAGGGCGGCGATCATCGCCTGTCTTCGCCGGGCGATCTGGCGCGGTTGATCGCAGCGGTTGAGCGGTTCAGGCGTTAGGCTAAAATAGCCTCGCGTCTTTGAAGGAGAGCGCCATGCGCACCCTGACTGTCCTGACCCTGTCCGTCCTCGCCGTCGCCGCCTCGGCCTGCGCTACGACCACCCGAGGCAATGTCTATTCCAACGAGGTCGAACGCCTGGCCGCCGACTGCCAGGCGCGCGGCGGCATTCTGCAAGCCACCGGCGCGCACACCGGCCACGCCCCCGCCGACAACTACTGCAAACTGACCAACGCCAGCCGCATTCCGGGCTGAGTTCAGAGCAGGGCGGTCAAGGCCGCCCGCGCCGCCTCGCCGAGGTCCGGCCGCTTCAGGGCCAGGGCGACATTGGCGCGCAACAGGCCGATCTTGTCGCCGCAGTCGTGGGTCACGCCCTCGTATTCAAAGGCGGTGAAGGTCTGACGGGTCATCAGCCGGGCCATGGCGTCGGTCAGTTGGATCTCGCCGCCCGCGCCGCGTTCCTGGGTCTCCAGAATGTCGAAGATCTCCGGTTGCAGGATGTAGCGGCCCGAGATCGACAGGTTCGACGGCGCCGTGCCCTGGGCGGGCTTTTCGACCATGCCCTTCATGGTGATGCGGCGGCCGTCGCGCGCGTCGGGATCGACGATGCCGTATTTGTGGGTCTCGGCCTCGGGCACGGCCTCCACGCCGATGACGTTGCCGCCGACCTGGGCATAGACCTGGGCCAACTGTTTCAGGGCGCCGGGCGCCGCGTCCACGATGACGTCGGGCAGGATGACCGCGAACGGTTCGTCGCCGATGATGTCCTTGGCGCACCAGACCGCGTGGCCCAGGCCCTTGGGCTGCATCTGGCGGGTGAAGCTCATCTCGCCAGGACGGGCCAGGTCGGCGTTCAGGGCGTCCAGGATGTCGGTCTTGCCCTTGGCCTGGAGCTGGGCCTCCAGTTCGACCTGGTGGTCGAAATAGTCCTCGATCGCCTGTTTGGCGCGGCCGGTGACGAAGACGATGTGCTCGATCCCCGCCTCGCGCGCCTCTTCGACGATGTAGCTCAGGATCGGCCGGTCGACGACGTTCAGCAGCTCCTTGGGCGTGGTCTTGGTGCCGGGCAGCACCCGGGTGCCCAGACCCGCGACGGGCAGGACGGCTTTGCGAAGGCGGCGAGGCGTGGCGGTCATGCGGTTTCCCGAGCGGCGATTCCGCACAGCCTAGCGCAATTCCACGACCGACTGTCTCCTCCCCATCGCAGACGGCTGTGTTCGTGTTAACTGGCTGCGGTTGAGCTTTCTCCGTTTCCCCGGCGGATGCCGGGGTCCAGATGGAAAGCCTCCGTCGCTTGCCGACAATAGGCCTAGGCTTGCCCCCAAGAGATCCAGCTTGGATCTGGACCCCGGCATCCGCCGGGGAGGCGGTGGGGGAGACCCGTTAACACCTAGTATGAATCCAGCCGTCACGGATGGGGACGAATGGGGAGGCGAAGGCTCACTCCACCGTCACCGACTTGGCCAGGTTGCGCGGCTGATCGACGTCGGTGCCTTTGTGCACGGCGGTGTAATAGGCCAGGAGCTGCACCGGCACGGCATAGACCAGCGGTGCGATCAGCGGGTGGCAGTCGGGCGCGTCGACCCGGGCGATGCCCGCGCCGTGCGGATCGGGCGCGGCGCGGGGGGCGATCATGACCACCGGCCCGCCGCGCGCCGCCACCTCCTGAAGGTTCGACGCGGTCTTTTCAAACACCTCGTCCAGCGGGGCCAGGGCGATGATCGGCGTCTCCTCGTCGACCAGGGCGATGGGACCGTGCTTCAGCTCGCCGGCGGCATAGCCCTCGGCGTGGATGTAGCTGATCTCCTTCAGCTTCAGCGCGCCCTCCATGGCCAGGGGGAACATCGCCCCTCGACCCAGGAACAGCACGTCCGAGGCCTTGGCCAGATCCTGGGCCACGGCGCGGATGTCGGCGTCCATCGCCAGGGCTTCGGCGATCAGGCGCGGGGCCTCGAACAGGGCCTTGACCAGTTCACCCTCGGTCTGGCCGTCGATCCGGCCGCGCGCCACGCCCGCCGCCACGGCCAGCGACAGCAGGGCCGCGACCTGGGCGGTGAAGGCCTTGGTCGAGGCGACGCCGATCTCGGGACCCGCATGGGTCGGCCACAGGGTCTCGGCCTCGCGCGCCATGGACGAGGAGTGGACATTGACCACCGCCGCCGTCTTCAACCCCTCGCGCTTGCACCAGGTCAGGCCCGCCAGGGTATCGGCGGTCTCGCCCGACTGGCTGACGGCGACGGCCAGCGTGCCTCGGGTCAGGGCGGGCGAGCGATAGCGGAACTCGGACGCGATCTCGACGTCGCAGGGCAGGCCGGCGATCTTCTCGAAGGCGTATTTGCCGATCTGGCCGGCGTAGAAGGCGGTGCCGCAGGCGATGATCTGGATGCGGTCCACGGCGGCGAAATCGACCGGCTGGACCTTGGCCTTGCCGGTCACCAGGTCGAGATAGGCCGACAGGGTGTGCTGGACGCTATCGGGCTGTTCGTGGATCTCTTTTTCCATGAAGTGGCGGTATTCGCCCTTCTCGACTAGGGCCGAGGAAGCCGAGACCTTGACCACCGGCCGCTCCACGGCGGCGCCCGTCACGTCGAACATCCGCGCGCCCGAGCGGTTGAGGGCGACATAGTCGCCTTCTTCCAGATAGCTGATCGACTGGGTGAAGGGACCGACCGCCAGGGCGTCGGAACCCAGGTACATCTCGCCCTCGCCCCAGCCGACGACCAGGGGGCTGCCGCGCCGCGCGCCCAGGATCAGTTCGTCCTCGCCCTCGATCAGCACCGCCAGGGCGTAGGCGCCGGTCAGCCGGTCCAAGACCGATTTGAACGCCGTCAGCGGGTCCAGCCCCGTCTCCAGCGCCGCGTCGATCAGATGGGCCACGACCTCGGTGTCGGTCTGGCTCTCGAAGGTGCGGCCCGTGGCCTGAAGCTCGGCCTTCAGCTCGGCGAAATTCTCGATGATGCCGTTGTGGACCAGGCTGACGCGGCCCGCCTTGTGCGGATGGGCGTTGGCGGTGGTCGGGGCACCGTGGGTGGCCCAGCGGGTGTGGCCGATGCCGACGGTGGCCTTGATCGGGTCGTCGGCCAGAACGGTCTCCAGCTCGCGGATCTTGCCCTTGGCGCGGCGGCGCTCGATGCGGCCGTCGACCAGGGCCGCGACCCCGGCGGAGTCATAGCCGCGGTATTCCAGCCGCTTCAGGCTGTCGATCAGCCGGGGAACGACCGAGCCTTCGCCGCTGACGCCGATGATGCCGCACATGGTGTGTCTCTCCGAAGCCTTCGCCGTGTTCGCGCCCGTTCCGCCCTGTGGAGGACCGGCGCGTCCGATCCCGAGACAAGCCCGAGGATGACGGCGTTGATCGTCTGCTCTAGGACGGCGTTACGACGCCGACACCTAAAAAGCGGTTTCGGATGATTTCGCGGGGAGAGACGCATGGGCGACAGGCGGTACTTCGGGACGGACGGCATTCGCGGCCGGGCCAACAGTCATCCGATGACCGCCGAGGTGGCGCTGCGCGTGGGGTTGGCCGCGGGCAAGCTGTTCATGTCGCATGACGACCGTCGTCACCTTGTCGTGATCGGCAAGGACACCCGCCTGTCGGGCTACACCATCGAACCGGCGCTGGTGGCGGGTTTCGCCTCGGTGGGCATGGATGTGCTGACCTTCGGGCCGCTGCCGACGCCGGGGGTGGCTATGATGACCCGGTCGATGCGCGCCGACCTGGGCGTGATGATCTCGGCCTCGCACAACAGCTACACCGACAACGGCATCAAGCTGTTCGGTCCCGACGGCTACAAGCTGTCCGACGAGATCGAGCTGAAGATCGAGGCCATGATGGACGAGGGCCTGGGCGAGGGCCTGGCCGCGCCGGACCAACTGGGCCGGGTCAAGCGCATCGACGACGCCCCGCCGCGCTATATCGAGATCGCCAAGCGCGCCTTCCCCAAGGGGCTGAGCCTGAAGGGGCTGCGCGTCGCCGTCGATTGCGCCAACGGCGCCGGCTATCGCGTCGCGCCGACGACCCTGTACGAACTAGGCGCCGAGGTCTTTCCGATCGGGGTCGATCCGAACGGCATGAACATCAATCTGGACTGCGGCTCGACCTATCCGGGCGCCCTGTCCGAGGCGGTCAGGACCTTCCGCGCCGACATCGGCATCGCCCTGGACGGGGACGCCGACCGGGTCATCATCTGCGACGAGAAGGGCCAGGTCGTGGACGGCGACCAGATCATGGCCATGATCGCCCGCGACTGGTCTCGCCAAGGCCTGCTGACCGGCGGCGGCGTGGTCGCCACCGTCATGTCCAACCTGGGGCTGGAGCGCGCCATGCTGGCCGAGGGGCTGACGCTGGAGCGCACCCAGGTCGGCGACCGCTATGTCATGGAGCGGATGCGCGAGGGCGGCTTCAACCTGGGCGGCGAACAGTCGGGCCACATCATCCTGCACGACCACGCCACCACCGGAGACGGCCTGATGGCGGCCTTGCAGGTTCTGGCCGTGATGGTCGAGAGCGGCAGGAAGATGAGCGAACTGGCCCGCCAGTTCGACACCGTGCCCCAGTTGCTGGAGAACGTGCGCTATTCGGGCGGCAAGCCGCTGGACGACGCGGCGGTCAAGGCGGCCATCGCCGAGGGCCAGGCGGCCCTGAAGGGGGCGGGCCGGGTGCTGGTGCGCCCCTCGGGCACCGAGAAACTGATCCGCGTCATGGCCGAGGGCGACGACGCGGCCCTGGTGAAACGCGTGGTCGGGGATATCGTCGGGGCGGTGAAGGCGGCGGGTTAGGGTTTAGGCGGTCGGCGAGCCGAACCGGTTCGCGCCGGCGCGGCTGGGCAGGATCAACAGAATGACGAGCACGCCCAGGCTGAAAATATAGGCCGCGTTATTGGCGAACAGCAGCCCAAACAGCCGCATGTCTGGTTCCGGCCCGCTGAACGACATCATCAGTCGAGGCATCATGATCAGGGCGATCATCAGGAAGATCGGCGTCGGCAAGGCCCACAACCCGGATCGTCCCGTGTCGTAAAGTCTTCGGGCGACCGCCGCTGCCAGAAGCACGACGAGAACACCGCTGACGGCGCCCATGCCCAGCGCCATGCCGCTCATGTCGGGAACAAAGGCGGGATCGCCGGATGACACCGACATGGAATAGCTGTTGAGTCCGACATCGGTCGTGACTCTGCCGGGATGCTGGGCCGCGAAGGCCTGCATTTCGACTACCAGCGCCTGAATCTGAAACATCATGACGATGCAGATCGTGACAAAGCCCACAGCCAACACCAGCCCGGCGTAAGGCCAGAAGACAGCCCGAGAATCCCGGCCTGAGAAGCGGCCCAGACGGCGGAAACCGGCAAGAATGGGGTTCATGGGATCTCCCTGATGTCGATCTGTCTCAGTCGATGATCGCCGCCATCGCCTCGATCCGCTTTCTGATGTCCGGCACGGCGATGGTCTCCCAATAGGCGGCGCGGGCGGGTGGGCCGAGCGTCCATAGGCGGCCGTCGGCGCGCCCCTGTGCATCCAGAACGCGGCCGTCGGCGTCTAGATCCAGACCCAGGCCCAGCGGGTCCAGTCGCGCACGGCCCTGGGCGATCAGCGGGCCGGTCAGGGGATGGGCCGCCGCGTCGTGGCCCGGCCCGGTGCAGTCGATGATCCAGTCGGCCGTCAGCGGTTCGGCCGCCGCCTGACGCCAGGGCCGCCAGCGCGCCAGGGGCTTGCCGTCGCCCGCCTCGACGCTCTCCAGCCGTCCGGCCTTGAGCGTCAGCCGGTCCTCGGCCGACAGCCGGTCCAGCATCCGGCCCATTTCGGGCGCGATGCGGTGGCGGTGCACGTCCCACCACGGGCGCAGATGGTGCATCAGGCGGGCGCGTTGCGTGGTCGTCGCCTCGACCCACAGCCGGGCCGTGATCGGCCGATAGCCGTCCATCACCGCGCGCCAGCCCGCGTCCCGGGCCAGGGTGCGGGCCGCCTTCAGCCGCCGCGACAGGGGACCGGCGGTCGCCGTTTCGGGCAGGTCGGCGTGGACGTCCGGCGGCGCGCCGTGGGTGCGGGGCAAGAGACCGCGCAGCGACAGGGTCGAGACCCGGCCGCGCCAGCCGCGCGCATCCAGCGCCTGGACCACATCGACCATGGTCAGGCCGCTGCCGATGATCAGGATGTCGTCCGCGTCGCCGATCCGGTCCAGTGCGCCGGGCGCCCAGGGATCGGCCAACACCCGGTCGTCTCTCCCGGCCGTGCGCGGCGGCGGATTGCCGGTGGCCAGAACCACGACGGCGCCCTTGATAGCCTCGCCGTCCGTCAGACGCACGCCGTCTTCGGTGACCGCCGCGACCTCGCCCGCCACGCGCCGGATCAGGCCTGGATGCACGGTCTCGACGCCCGCCAGTCGATCACGGACATAGCGGCCGTAAAGGGTGCGGGGGGCGAAACCCTGGGGGTCGGCGTGGTCGGGCGCATGGGCCTTCAGCCAGTCGACGAAGTCGTCGGGCCGCCCTTCGATCGCGCTCATTCGGCCCGCGCGGACGTTCAACAGATGCCCCGCGAACGGCGTCGAATAGGCCACGCCGGGACCGAAGTCGCCGGTGCGGTCGATCAGCACCGAGGCTCGTCCGCCCTCGGCCAGCCGCGCGGCCAGCATGGCGCCCGAAAAGCCGCCGCCGACGATGATGACCGGTTCGCTCAGATCAGATTTCCTGGTTGTAGGCGCCGATCTCGGCATAGCGCGCCAGGCGCGGTTTCACCTCGTCGCGGAACAGGGCGCGCATGTCGGCTTCGGATCGCATGGACTCCACCACCACGACCAGCTCAGGTTTGTTGGACGAGGCGCGCACCAGGACCCACGAGCCGTCCTCCAGGTGCACCCGCACGCCGTTGACGGTGATCGCCTCGACGATCTTGCGACCCAGGATTTCGCCGCCCGCATCGGCCAGGGCCTGGTATTCGGCCACGATCCGCTCCAGCACGCCGTACTTCAGCTCGTCGTCGCAGTGCGGCGACATGGTCAGGCTGGTCCAGGCGTCGGGCAGGGCGGCCTTCAGTTCGGACAGGCGCTTGCCCGGATTGCGGTCCAGCATGGCCAAGACCGCGCCCGCCGCCACGATGCCGTCGTCATAGCCGCGGCCGATCGGGGCGTTGAAGAAGAAATGGCCCGACTTCTCGAACCCGGCCAGGGCGCCCAGTTCGGCGGTCTTGCGCTTGATGTAGCTGTGGCCTGTCTTCCAATAGACGGTGGTCGCGCCGTTGGCGGCCAGCACCTCATCGGTCTTGTAAAGACCCGTCGACTTCACATCGACGACGAAGGTCGCCTGGGGGTGCAGGGCCGACAGGTCGCGGCCCAGCATCAGACCGATCTTGTCGGCGAAAATCTCCTCGCCCGTGTCGTCGACCACGCCGCAGCGGTCGCCGTCGCCGTCGAAGCCCAGGGCCAGGTCGGCGCCCGTCTCGCGCACCTTGGCCGCCATCTGCACCAGCATGGCGTGGTCTTCCGGGTTCGGATTGTATTTGGGGAAGGTGTAGTCGAGTTCGGTGTCCATCTCGATCACCTCGGCGCCCATGCGGCGCAGGGCCTCGGGAGCGAAGGCGCCGGCCGTGCCGTTGCCGCAGGCGGCCACGACCTTGATCGGGCGCGACAGCTTCACCTTGGCCGAGATCTCTTGCAGATACTGCTCACGGAAGTCCTCGATCCGCTCCAGGCGGCCGCCGGGGCGGGCCACGCCCTGGTCCTCCAGCACGATTGTCTTCAGCCGCCCGATCTCGTCGGGACCGAAGGTCAGGGGCGGATTGGCGCCCATCTTGACGCCGGTCCAGCCGTTCTCATTGTGGCTGGCCGTGACCATGGCCACGCAGGGAGCGTCCAGGGCGAACTGGGCGAAATAGGCGGTCGGCGACAGGGCCAGGCCGATGTCGAGAACCTCCATCCCGCCTTCCAGCAGGCCCAAGGTCAGGGCCTGTTTCACCGACAGGGAATAGGAACGGAAGTCGTGGCCGACGACGATGCGCGGCCGCTGGCCGATCTCATGCACATAGGTCGCCAGTCCCAGGCCCAGGGCCTGGATGCCCAGAAGGTTGATCTCCTTCTCCAGCACCCAGCGGGCGTCGTACTCCCGGAACCCCGTGGCCTTGACCAGGGGGGTGGTCTCATAGGCGGCGGTGTTGGGGGCGAGGTCGGCGCGAGGCTTGGGCATGGACGGCTTTCCGTACGGCGTATCGGCTCGGCTATAGCCGGGGGGCGTGGCGGCCGACAACGCATGATCGCGCGGCAGGCCCCGGCTTGACCGGTTCCGGCGCCCGGCCTACCCCCGGACGGAAACCGCCGGAGTCCCGAATGCCCCGCCTGATCCTGCTGCGCCACGGCCAGAGCCAGTGGAACCTGGAAAACCGCTTCACCGGCTGGGTCGACGTCGATCTGACGGCCGAGGGCGAGGCCCAGGCGCGACGGGGCGGCGAACTGATCGCCCAGGCCGGGTTCAAACCCGCCGTCATGTTCACCTCGGTGCTGACGCGGGCCAAGCGCACCGGCGCCCTGGCGCTGGTCTCGGCGGGCCTGAAGGACGTGCCGGTGGTCGAGGACTGGCGTCTGAACGAGCGTCACTACGGCGGCCTGACCGGGCTGGACAAGGCCGAGACCGCCGCAAAGCACGGCGAGGATCAGGTCAAGATCTGGCGCCGCAGCTATGACATTCCGCCGCCGCCCCTGGCGTCGGGCGGCGAATTCGATTTCGCCTCGGACCCCCGCTACGCCGGCAAGGCCATCCCCGACACCGAAAGTCTGAAGACCACGCTGGACCGGGTGCTGCCCTATTGGAACGACGCCATCGCGCCGCGCCTGAAGGCGGGCGAGGACGTTCTGATCGCCGCCCACGGCAATTCGCTGCGCGCCATCGTCAAACATCTGTTCGACGTGCCGGACGACCGGATCGTCGGGGTCGAAATCCCGACCGGCAATCCGCTGGAGATCGACCTGGACGCGGACTTGAAACCCACCGCCGCCCGCTATCTGGACGCGGATCGCGCCCAGCCTCTGCCGGTGATCGGATGAGCGCCGACGACGCCGCCTTCATGGGCCAGGCCATCGACCTGGCCCTGGCCGAGATGGGCCAGACCTGGCCGAATCCGGCCGTCGGCTGCGTGATCGTCAACGACGGCCAGGTCGTGGCCGAGGCCGCGACGGCGCCGGGCGGGCGGCCTCACGCCGAAGAGCAGGCCGTGCCCGCCGCCGGTCACCGCGCCCAGGGCGCGACCGCCTATGTGACGCTGGAGCCGTGCGGCGCACGCTCGTCGGGGCGCAAGTCGTGCTCGCACTTCCTGGCCGAGGCGGGGATCAAACGGGTGGTGGTGGCCTGCGTCGATCCCTCGCCCTTCGCCTCGGGACGGGGTGTGGAGCGGCTGCGCCAGGCCGGGCTGGAGGTCGAGACCGGCCTGCTGTCGGATCGGGCGGCAGTGCTTTACGAAGGCTATCTGCACCGGCTGGAGACGGGTCGGCCCATGGTCCGCATCGCCGAGGACGGCGCCGGGTTCGACGGTCGTTTCGCCGCCTCGCCCAAGGCTGACTTGACCATCGAGCTGAAACGCCTGGGCGAGGCCGGCTACACCCGCCTGTGGACCGCACCGGGCGAACTGGCCGAGGCGCTGAGGGCGCAGGGGCTGCTGACGGAGTGAAAATCCTTCTCCGACGGGGGCGGATTCGATCCTTTGAAATCCTGATTTCAGCAAACCTTCCTTAAGCGCGGCGGGCGCAGACTGGCGCCATGTCGGGAACCCCACAGGCCGTCGTCCGGCGACGACTCAGCCAAGAGGAGCTGGATGCCGTCTGCATCCGGCACGAACGGCTGTGGCAGGCGCGCCCCGGCGGCGCACGGGCCGTCTTCGCCTGGCTGGATCTGTCGGGTCTCAGCCTGAAGGGGCGCAACCTGGCCGACGCCGACTTCGCGGCCGCCTGCATGATCGGCTGCGATCTGACCGGCGCGCGGCTGGACAACGCCAATCTGTTCGGGACCGATCTGCAAGATGCGGTGCTGCGCGACGCCAGCCTGCGCCGGGCCGACCTGCGCGGGGCCTGTCTGCGGGCCGCCGACCTGACCGGAGCCGATCTGTTCGAGGCCGACCTGCGCGAGGGCGCGATCGCCGCCGCCGACGTCAAGACCGGCTTCCGCATCGTCGAGGCCCAGAGCCGTCAAGAGACCCAGGCCCGGGGCGCCTGCCTGGCCGGCGCCAATCTGCAACGCTCGCGCCTGTCGGGCGTCGTGGCTCAGTCGGCGGACTTCTCGGACGCGGTGATGAAGGACTGCAAACTGGTCCGGGCCAATCTGAAGGCCGCCAGTTTCCGCGGCGCCGATCTGGCCGGGGCCGACCTGTCGGGCGCTGATCTGTCGGGCGCGGATCTGCGCGACGCCGTGCTGGTGGGCGTGAAGGCGGCGCTGTGGCGCACCGACGGCGCCGACATGACCGGCGCCCTGACCGACGACCGGCCCTCGGGCGCGCCGGTCGCGCGCCTGCCCGCCGCCGACATGCTGAAGGCGCACGCTCTGTGGTGCGAAACCGGCGGCGCCGACGGCAAGCCGTCCGTGTTCGACGGCGTCGACCTGCGCGCCTTGGGTTCGATCACCGGCTATAATCTGACCGCCCTGTCGGCGCGCGGCGCCGTCTTCTATGGCCTGGACATGGAGGGGGTGCAGCTTCAGGGCGCGCATCTGGAAGGCGCCGATCTGCGTTCCGCCCGCCTGCGCCGGGCCGATCTGAGGGGCGCGCGCCTGGCCCGGGCCAAACTGACCGGCGCAGACCTGCGCGAGGCCCAGCTTGGGCCGTTGCTGATCGGGCCGGAGCGTTTGCTGCCCGCCGATCTGACCGAGACCAATCTGCGCGGGGCCGACCTGTCGGGCGCCGATCTGCGCCGGGCCGTCCTGCGCGGCGCCGACGCCTCGCGCGCGGTTTTTCACGGCGCCCAGACGCGCCAAACCGAATTCGACGGGGCGACCCTGACGGGCGCCCGAGGGCTTGAACCCCTCAAAGGAGCCGCATGACCGACTTCGTCCGCCGCCGTCTCAGCCAAGGCGACCTCGATCTCTTCATCGTGGCGCACCAGCGCTTCGTCGAAGGGCGCGCGGGCGGTCGCCGGCTGTCGCTGAAATTCGTCGATCTGACGGGTCTGAACCTGGCCGGCCGGATGCTGGACGACGCCGATCTGTCGGGATCGTCGCTGGAGAACGCCAGCCTGGTGGGGACCAGTCTGGAGCGCGCCCTGCTGTTCGGCTGCGACCTGCGCGGGGCGGACATGACCGGCGCGCGGATGAAACGGGCCGATATCCGCGGCGTGTCGCTGCGGGGGGCCAACCTGACCCAGGCCGACCTGACCCAGGCCGATTTCCGCGAAGGCGTCATCGCCATTCCGCACGCCACCAAGGGCCTGTCGGCGGTCAAGAACGAGATGGTCAAGGGCATCGCCGACGGCGCGGTCTTTTCCGGCGCCACGCTGGACGGTTCGCGGATGGACGGTCTCAGCGCCTGCAAGGCCGACTTCACCGACTGTTCGATGCGCGGCGCGCGTCTGACCGGCGCGAATCTGAAGGACGCGGACCTGACCGGCGCCATGATGGACGGGGCCGAGGTGGCGGGGGCCAATCTGGCGGGCGCGCGCCTGGTCGGCGCCGTGCTGACGCGGGTCGCGGTCAATTCCGCCAAACTGGACAAGACCGACATGGCCGGGGCGCTGCGCGATCCCGATCCGGCGGCCCTGGCCAAGGCGGACGACTTCTTCCAGCGCGCCCTGGACGGCAACGCCTGGGCGGAAAGCGGCGGCGTGCTGGGCGACCCGGCGGTGTTCGACAATGAGGACCTGCGCCCGCTCGGCGACCGGCTGAAGGGACTGCGTCTGACGGCCCTGTCGGCCAAAGGCGCCTGTCTGGTGGGCATGGATCTGCGCGGGGTCGCGTTGCAGGGGGCGTGCCTGGACGGGGCGGATCTGCGCGGGGCCGACCTGCGCGGCGCCGATCTGCGCGGCGTGCGCATGAGCCGGGCGAACCTGTCCAACGCCGACCTGCGCCAGGCCGATCTGGGACCCCTGCCGCTGGGCGGTGGCCGTTCGATGCCGGCGACCCTGGCCAGCAGCCGACTGCGGTATGCGCGGCTGGACAACGCCAATCTGGCCCAGGTCAAGTTTCCGGGCGCCGACCTGTCGGGCGCCGAAATGCACCATGCGATCCTGGAGGGCGTCGATTTGGACACGACCCGTCTCGACCGCGTCGTCGGCCTGACTTTGGCGGCCTGACGCGCAAGAAAAAGGGCGGCGCGGACGCCGCCCTTGAGGCTTGGGGGATCAAACGAAAGTCGGAAGGATCAGGCCGCCTTCTTGGCCTTGCCTTCGATCACCGGCTTGGCGCCGGTTCCGATCTCGATGCGGCGGGGCTTCAGCGCCTCGGGCAGTTGGCGCTCCAGGGTGATCGACAGCAGGCCGTTGGTCAGGTCGGCGCCGGTCACCACGACATGGTCGGCCAATTGGAAGCGGCGCTCGAAGTCGCGCTCGGCCAGGCCGCGATGCAGGAAGGTGCGATCCGCCGCCGTGTCGTCATTGGCGGATTTGCGGCCGGTGACGGTCAGGCCGCTTTCCTTGACCTCGATGTTCAGCTCGTCGGGCTTGAAGCCGGCGACGGCGATCTCGATGCGATAGGCGTTCTCGCCCGTGGTCTCGATATTGTAGGGCGGCCAGCCGTTCTCCTGCCCGGTGCGCGCGGCGCTCTCCAGCAGATTGGCCAGGCGGTCGAAACCGACGGCGGAACGGTACAAGGGCGAAAAATCATAGGTGCGCATGTCATCCTCCTGAGGATCAGCAAGGTCGAGCCGCCCGGCGCTTTTGCTCCCCGGTCGGCGTTGGGGTTCCGGCCCGTCCGGTCCCCTGAAGGCCCCGGCCGTTCCGCGAAAGCCCGAGGATCGGCGCTTTCAGAAGCTGAGATGGGAAGGCGTTTCGATGCGTCAAGGGGCGGGCGTCGGTGCGTGGAATCGTCGCCGTCCGGGCGTGTCGCCTTGCCCGCGCGGGCTGGGCCGGTAGGGTGTCGGCCCTCGTGTTTTTCGGAGTCCGCCCATGCGTCTCGCCCTGATTCTCGCCGCCGCCGTCGTGGCCGTCCCCGTCGCGGCCGAGGCCCAGGCCCACGCCCCGGCCATGCCGCGTCCGGCGCGCTCGGCCGTCTCCATGGCCATGCCGGAGTATCAGGCGGACGCGGCCTTGAGGGGCGCGATCGAATCCACCGCCCGCCCCGCCGCCGACCGCGCCCGCGACGTCTTTCGTCATCCCGAAGAGGCGTTGACCTTCTGGGGCCTGTCGCCGGCCATGACGGTGGTCGAGGTCCAGCCGGGCAGCGGCGGCTGGTGGACGGCCATCCTGCGCCCCTACGCCCAGGCGACCGGCGGCCGTTATGTCGCGGCCGACGACCTGGCGGCGTTGCAGGCGGTCGAGCCGGGGTCCGCGGACATGGTTCTGATCGCGCGCGCCTTCCACAATTGGGCGCGCACGCCGGGCCGCACCGACGCCGTCCTGGCCGCCGCCTATCGCGCCCTGAAACCGGGCGGCGTCCTGGCCGTGGAGCAGCATCGCAGCGCCGAGGGGCGCAATGTCGCCGACACCGCGCCCACCGGCTATGTGCCCGAAAGCTATGTCATCCAGTCGGCCCAGGCCGCGGGCTTCGTCCTGGACGCGCGCAGCGAGCTGAACGCCAATCCAAAGGATGACCGGGATCACGCCTTCGGCGTCTGGACCCTGCCGCCGGTGCGGCGCGACAGCCAGGACGGCCGCACCCTGACCGCCGCCGAACGGTCGGCGTACGATGCGATCGGCGAAAGCGACCGCATGACCCTGCGTCTGCGCAAGCCGGCTTGACTTTGACCCCGCTGTCGAACGCCGTTAATCCCGTTCGACCGGTTGCGGCCCAGGCGGACGGCGGGCGCTGGGCGAGGGTTTTGCATGGCTGAATTCAGCGCGGACAGAGGACGGGGCGCGTCGCGTCGCGGCCTGCTGGCGGGCGCCGCGGCCTGCGGCCTGATGAGCCTGTCCGCCTGCAACCGCGAGAAAAAGGCGGTCGCGCCGACGCCTGAAACGCCTCAGGGACCGCCGCCGGGTTCGCTGGAATGGGCCGTGGCCGGGCCGTGGCGCTCGAAAGACCGGCCGCGCGACGCCTTCCGTCATCCGCTGGAGACCCTGCGCTTCTTCGGCCTGCAGCCGCGCATGACGGTGGTCGAGGTCTGGCCCGGCAGCGGCTGGTACACCGAGATTCTGGCCCCCTATCTGGCCAAGGGAGACGGCAAATACATCGCCGCCCTGTTCGCCTCGGGTCCCGGCTCCGATCCGGCCCAGGCCGCCCTGAACGCTGCCTTCCAGGAACGGTTCACCGCCGACCGCAAACTGTATGGCGACATCGAATTCACCGCTTTCGGAACCCTGACCGGTCCTATCGCCCCGGCGGGGACGGCGGACATGGTTCTGTTCCTGCGGACGCTGCATTCCTGGATGGCGTCCGGCCTGGTCGAAAAGGGCTTTGAGGACGCCTTCGCGGCGTTGCGTCCCGGCGGGGTGCTGGGGATCGAACAACACCGCCTGGCGCCGGAAGACGACCAGGACCCGGCGGCGGCGAACGGATACGTCCAGGAAGCGTTCGTCAAACAACTGGCCGCCGAGGCCGGATTTGTTTTCGTCGCGGCTTCGGAAATCAACGCGAATGAAAGGGATAGCAAGGATCATCCCTTCGGCGTCGAAACCCTGCCGCCGGTGCGCCTATCCGCGCCGCAGGGCCAGCCGCCGAATCCGGCGTTCGACCGGGCCAAATATGATGCGATCGGTGAAAGCGACCGCATGACCTTGAAATTCAGGAAGCCTGAGTGAACCGAGCCGCCGCCTTCGCCGCCAACGCCCCCTTGATGGGCGTGCCCGGAGCCTCCGCCCCGCCCGGCGGTCAGGGGGACTGGTTCCGGGGCGCCGGGGGCTTGCGCCTGCGCGCGGCCTTGTGGACGCCGTCGACCCTGGTGGCGCAAAAGCCGCGCGGCACGGTGGTGCTGTCGCCCGGCCGCACCGAGCCGATAGAAAAATATTTCGAGCTGATCGGCAATTTCCTGGCGCGCGGCTGGTGCGTGCTGGCCCACGACTGGCGCGGCCAGGGCCTGTCGGCCCGTCTGCTGCCGGATCGGCTGAAAGGCCACGCCCGCGCGGTCGAGGAGTTCCTGGACGACTACGCCCGCCTGCTGGACGCCTTCGAGACCCGTGCGCCCAAGCCCTGGATCATGGTCGGCCATTCGATGGGCGGGGTGCTGAACCTCTTGACGCTGGAGGCCGGCGAAAGCCGCTTCTCGGGCGCGGTCCTGTCCAGCCCGATGCTGAAGATCCGCACCGGCAAGCGGTCGATGTGGTCGGTCAAGCTGGCGGTGCGCTGGAACCTGCGTCACGGCAAGGGGGGCGACTATGTTCTGGACGACCCGGACGACCCGTTCGACCACACCTTTGAAAAGGACGCCCTGACGTCCGACGAGACCCGCTACGAACTGTGGCGTCAGCAACTGTACGCCTGCCCGCACCTGGCCGTCGGCGGCCCGACCTGGGGCTGGCTGGCCTTCGCCATCGACGCCGGTGAACGGGCGTTGAAACCCAAGGCGCTGAAATCGGTGCGCATTCCGGTCTGCATCGTCCAGGCGGGCGACGACGACCGGGTGTGGAAACAGACCAGCCGCTGGGCCGCCAAACGGCTGGGCCGCGGCCGCTATGTCGAGGTCGCCGGGGCCAAGCATGAGGTCATCATGGAGACCGACGACATGCGCGCGGTCTTCCTGACCGAGTTCGACGCCATGGGCGACTATGTGTCGCCGGTCGAGGACCTGTCGCCGGTCGCGCCTGGCGCGACGCCCGCTCCGCCCTTGGCCGCCACGACGGTTGCGGCGGACGACCTGGGCCTTGCCCCCCACATCGCGCCCGTCGCGCCGTGATCAGCCCGCTACGTCGGCGAAGGCCCGCGAAAGTCAGCTCCGCGCCGGCGCCGCCGACCGTCGACCTGAACCCCGAATCCGTCGTCGCCGCCCTGTTCGACAGCCTGCTGGGCCGCGCGCCGGGCGACCAGATGGCGGCTTACGTCCAGCTTCTGGAGACGACGGGGGTCGCGGGCGTGACCCGGCATCTGATCGGCTCGGACGAGTTCCGCGCCCGCGCGCCGGACGCCTATGCAGTCAAACTGCCCGATCTTTCGACGCTGATGCCCGAACGCTATCGCAAGGGCGGGGGCGACAGCCTGATCTACGAGGCGCGCGACGCCGAGGGTCTGCGCCTGATGGAGCGGATGATCGTCGAGCACCGCTATTACGACAGCTTCGTCGCCTGGCATCCGGTCATCGACCTGGACAAGCGGGTGACGGCGGCGGTGGTCCGCTGTTTGGGCGCCGGAAGCGTGCTGGAGCTGGGCTGTTTCGCCGGCTCAGTGCTGAAGCTGCTGGATGACGCGGGGGTCGCGGTCACGGGCGTCGAGATCAGCCACCGCGCCTTCCTGGTCGCCCATCCGTCGATCTATCACCGCATCCGCTTCGGCGATCTGTTGACGCTCGATCTGCCGCCGGAGGGCTTCGACGCCTTCCTGGCCATGGACATATTGGAGCATCTGAACCCGCTGGACCTGGACGCCTATGTGGCGCGGATCGCCCGACTGATCGGGCCGCAGGGCTTCGCCTATGTGAACTCGCCGATGTTCGGCGAAGACGACGTCTTCGGTCAGGTGTTCCAGCAGTATCTGCCCGCCTGGCGCGAGGCCGGGCCGGACGTGTTCTGGACCCAGTTGCACTGCGACGCCCAGGGTTGGCCGGCGCACGGCCATCTGGTCTGGGCCGCACCGCAGTGGTGGGAGGCCCTGTTCGCCCGCCACGGCCTGGTTCGCGACCGTGACGCCGAGCGTCTGATCCAGGCGCGCCTGGCCGAATTCTTCGCCGTGCGCGCCCCGGCGCGAAAGAGCCTGTTCGTGCTGCGCCCGGTCGGCGCCGAACCCCTGGCCTTGGATCAGGTGGAGGCGCGGATGCGCGACATCCTGGATCCGTTGCTGGTCGACCCGACCGCCCCTTAGACGGCGGCACGCCTCAGCGTCACCAGGGCCTGGTAGATCAGGGCCGCGTCGCCGACGGCCAGGATCTGGCCGCCGTCGTCCGGCGCCGCGCCGCGCCAGTTGACGACCCGGCCGCCCGCCGCCTCGATCACCGGAACCAGGGCCGACCAGTCCCAGACCTTCAGCGCGCTTTCGGCCACCAGGTCGATCCGACCCGAGGCCAGCATGGCGTAGGCATAGGCGTCGCAGCCCAGTCGGGCCAGCCGCGCCGCCGCCCGCACCTGGGTCCAGGCGCCCCGCTCGGCGCCGGTGAAGATGTCCGGGTCGGTGGTGGCGATGATCGCGTCGTTCAGGTTCGGGCAGGGGCGGCAGGCGATGGCCTGATCCTGACCGCGCGCCAGCATCCGCGCGCCCGAAGGTCCGCCTAGGAACAGTTCGCCGATATAGGGTTGGGAGATGGCGCCGACGGTCGGCCGGCCTTCGCGGTTCAGGCCGATCAATGTGGTCCACAGCGGCAGGCCGGCGATGAAGGCGCGGGTCCCGTCGATGGGGTCCAGCACCCAGACGTGCTCGGCCTCGGGCCGGTCCTGGCCGTACTCCTCGCCGATGACGCCGTGATGCGGATAGCGTTCGGCGATCCGCTTTCGCATCGCCGCCTCGGCGTCGCGGTCGGCCTGGGTGACGGGGTCGAACCCGCCCGCTCCGGCCTTGTTCTCGGTCTCGCACGCGCCCCGGAATACAGGCACAGTGACGGCGGCGGCGACGGCGGCCAGTTCGACGGCGAAGGCTTCAAGCTCGGTCATCGCCGGCGGGCATACTCACGCCCCGCCGACAAGTCACGAAGGAAACACGGCTCAGGCCGCGGTCGGCGCGTCGCCCTCGGCGTGCAGCGACTTGGCCAGGTCCAGCAGGCGGCGGCGCGGACGCTCGCCCAGTTGGTAATAGGCCTGGATCAGGTCCAGCGTCTCCTTGCGGGAGAACATCTCGCCATTGGCGCCGTTGGCGGTCTCCTGGCGCTCCATGGCCTCGGCCAGGCCGTCGTAGAAATAGTTCACCGGCGTCTCCAGCGCCTCGGCCAACTGCCACAGGCGCGCGGCCGAGATGCGGTTGGCGCCGCACTCATACTTCTGGATCTGCTGGAAGCGGATGCCGACCTGCATGGCCAACTGCTGCTGGGTCAGGCCCAGCAGGCGGCGCCGGCGGCGCAGGCGGCGGCCCAGGTGAAGGTCGATGTCGGTGGCCATGATCCCATACCCCTTGTTCTTACGGACTGTCCCGAAACGGAACGGCTCGCCTGGACAGGTTCAAGGGACGTGCCGAACTCACGCGACGAGGGAGTGACGGCGTTATTCGTGACGCAACCGCGCGCGGGGCCGTGCATTAATGCGGCAGGCCGACACGGCCTCTGAGCAGGAAGGGAATCGTCTATGGATGGAATGGGGATCATCGCCTGGATCATCATCGGCGTCGTGGCCGGATGGTTGGCGGAAAAGATCATGGGCCGCAGCCACGGTCTTATCGCCAATCTGATCGTGGGGATCTTGGGCGCCGTCATCGGCGGCTGGCTCGCCGGTTTCACGGGGTTTCCCGTGATCATCAATTCGTTCGTGACGTCGATCGTCATCGCCACGATCGGCGCCGTCATCCTGTTGTATCTGGTCGGCCTGATGAAGCGCCGCTGACCGCGCGTCGGTTGAACGGGAAAAGGGCGGTCGCTGGACCGCCCTTTTTGCTTTTACGGAACCAGGAGATCAGCCCTGGGGCGTGGGAGCCGGAGCCGGGGCGGGAGCCCGGCGGGTCTCCTCGATGGGCGTCGCGGCCATGAAGTCGGCCATCGTCCAGTCCACGGCGACGCCCGCCCCGTCTTGGCGGATGCCGTTCAGGGGCACGGCCCGCAGACGGCGGTCGGCGCCGCGCACCAGCAGCTCCTGCGCCCCGGCGGCGTTGACCTGAACGTCCTGAAGGTGGCCCAGGACGGCGCCGTCCTTGCCTTTCACGGGCGCGCCCGGCTCCAGGCTGATCGGCGGGGGCGGGGCCTCGGCGGTCGCGGTCTGGGCGACGGCGGCGTGGGCGGGAACGGCCAGGGCCAAGACGGCCAGGGCGGCGAAGGCGGCGGTGCGGGTCATCTCGCGATCTCGGAACGGTCTTCACGCCCCCAGCGGGCGCGGACGGGACCATACCGCGCCGAACGCATCCCGCCAGCCCGAACGAACGCATCGGCAAACGAAACGCGCGATGTCGGGGTCCGGCTGATCGGTTCGGCTTTCGGCCGGAGGCGGGGCGGACTAGGATCGCGCGCGTGACGGCGAAACGATCTCCAGGTCTGACGAGACGATTGGCGGGCCTGGCCTTCGAGCTGACGCCCCAGGTGTTCGCCGTGGCCTGTTTCATGGCCGGGGCGGTGGTCCTGGCCTCGGCCGCGACTCCGGCCTTTTCCAGCCGCTTGGCGGTTCTGGATCGGGCGCTGCACCCGATCCTGATCGACCTGTCGCATTTCGCGGCCAGCGTGGCGGGCTTTCTGCTTTTGGCCCTGTCGGCGGGCCTGTGGCGGCGGCGGCGCGGCGCCTATTGGGCGGCCCTGATCGTGCTGATCGGCGGCGCGGCCCTGTCGTTGCTGAAGGGGCTGGACTGGGAAGAGGCCATAGAGCTGGCCGTGGTCGCCGCCCTGCTGGCGCCGTGCCGGGCCGCCTTCAACCGCTCGTCGCGGCTGAGCGAGCCGCTGCGGCCCAGTTGGATGTTGCTGGTGGCGGCGGTGGTGGCGGCCAGTCTGTGGCTGGGCTTCTTCGCCTATCGCGACGTGGCCTATCAGGACGAACTGTGGTGGACTTTCCTGACGGATCGCCAAGCCTCGGGCTTTCTGCGCGCCGCGGCCGTTCTGGCTCTGTTGACCCTGCTGATCGCGGGCCGGTCCCTGTTCGCGGCGCCCGGCGCCCGACGCCACCGTTCGGCCGGACCCGAGGACGTGGCCCGCGCCATCGACGCCCTGCGACAAGCCGATCGCGCCGAACCGGAAGCCTGGCTGGCGGCGCTGGGCGACAAGGCGCTGATGTTCAGTCCGTCGGGCCGCAGCTTTTTGGCCTATCGCGTCATCGGCCGACGCTGGATCGTCATGGGCGAGCCGGCCGGAGCGGTCGAGGAGCGCCGCGACCTGTTATGGGCCTTCGCCGAGGCGGCCGACGGCTACGGCGCCGCGCCGGTCTTCTATTCGGTGGGCGAGGGGCTGCTGGCCGATCTGGCCACCCTGGGTCTGGCGCTGCGCAAGATCGGCGAGACGGCGGCGGTCGATACGGCCGCCTTCAGCCTGGAGGGCAAGGCCCGCCAGAACCTGCGCACCGCCGTCAACCGGGCCGAGCGCGAGGGCGCGACGTTCGAGGTTCTGCCGCCCGGATCGGCCCTGTCCTTGGCGAACGAATTGAAGGCCGTGTCCGACGCCTGGCTTCAGGCGCACCGGGGAACCGAAAAGGCCTTCTCCCTGGGCCGGTTCGACCCGGCCTATCTCGACCTCATGCCGTTGGCGGTGGTGCGGGTCCAGGGGCGGGTGGCCGCCTTCGCCAATCTGATGCCCGGCGCTCGACCCAGTGACGGCCTGGCCGTGGACCTGATGCGCCATGCGCCCGACGCGCCGCAGGGGGTGATGGACTATCTGTTCGTGCGCACGATCCAGTGGGCGCGGGACCAGGGGTGGGCCGTGCTGGACCTGGGTCTGGCGCCGTTGGCGGGGCTGGAGGACCGGCGTCTGGCGCCGGTGTTCGCACGCGTCGGCGCCCTGGTCTTCGACGAGGGCGAGGCGGTTTACGGCTTCTCGGGCCTGAGGGCCTATAAGGCCAAATTCAGCCCGGACTGGCGGCCGCGCTTCATCGCCGCGCCGCCGTCCACGCCTCTGGCCCTGGCCCTGCTGGACGTGGCCCTGCTGACCAGCGGCGGCTGGCGCGGCATGCTGAGGCGCGGCTGACGGGCGTCAGTCCTCGCGAACGCGCTTCTTGCGGAACGACGGGTTCAGCACCTGTTTGCGCAGGCGGATCGACTTGGGCGTGACCTCGACCAGTTCGTCGCTCTCGATATAGGCGATGGCCTGTTCCAGGCTCATGATGCGCGGCGGGGTCAGGCGCACCGCCTCGTCCTTGCCCGAGGCGCGGACGTTGGTCAGTTGCTTGCCCTTGATCGGGTTGACGTCCAGGTCGTCTGATCTCGAGTTCTCGCCGATGATCATGCCCTGATAGGTCTTTTCGCCGGCGCCGACGAACATGACGCCGCGCTCTTCCAGGTTCCACAGGGCGTAGGCCGCCGTGTCGCCGTCCGAGTTCGAGACCAGCACGCCCTTCAGGCGGCCCTCGATGGCGCCCTTATAGGGTTCGTAGTGCGAGAAGACGCGGTTCAGCACGCCCGAGCCGCGCGTGTCGGTCAGGAACTCGCCCTGATAGCCGATCAGCGAGCGCGACGGGCAGGCCAGGGTGATGCGGGTCTTGCCCGCGCCCGAGGGACCCATGTCCTTCAGTTCGGCCTTGCGGGCCGACAGTTTCTCGATGACCACGCCGGTGTGTTCGTCGTCGACGTCGATGACGACCTCTTCGATCGGCTCCAGACGCTCGCCGTCCTCGCCGGTCTGGAACACCACGCGCGGGCGGCTGATGGAGACCTCGAAGCCCTCGCGGCGCATGTTCTCGATCAGAACGCCCAGTTGCAGTTCGCCGCGGCCCGCCACGTCGAAGGCGTCGGCGCCCGGGGTCTCGGTGATGCGGATGGCGACGTTGGCCTCGGCCTCTTTCAGCAGGCGGTCGCGGATGACGCGGCTCTGCACCTTGTCGCCTTCGCGGCCCGCCAGGGGGCTGTCGTTGACCGAGACGGTCATGGAGATGGTCGGCGGATCGATCGGTTGCGCGGGAAGCGCCTCGGTCAGCTCCAGCGCGCACAGGGTGTCGGCCACGGTGGCCTTTGACATGCCGGCGATGGCGACGATGTCGCCCGCCTCGGCGCCCTCATCGACCGGTTGGCGCTTCAGGCCGCGGAAGGCCAGCACCTTGGTGATGCGGCCTTGTTCGATCTGCTTGCCGTCGCGCGACAGGGCCTTGATCGCCATGCCGGGCACGGCCTTGCCGCTCTCGATCCGGCCGGTCAGCAGGCGGCCCAGGAAGGGGTCGGATTCGATCAGAACGTTCAGCATTTGGAACGGTTTCTCGACATCGCTCTGCTGCTTCGGCGCCGGCACGTGGCTGACGATCAGGTCGAACAGCGGGGCCAGGGTGTCGGACGGCTGGTTCAGGTCCAGCGTCGCCCAGCCGCTGCGGCCCGAAGCGTAGATGTGCGGGAAGTCCAACTGCTCGTCCGTGGCGCCGATGGCCGAGAACAGGTCGATGGTCTCCAGGTGCACCCGATCCGGGTCGGCGTGGGCGCGGTCGACCTTGTTGATGCACAGGATGGGGCGCAGGCCCATCTTCAGCGCCTTGGTCAGCACGAATTTGGTCTGCGGCATGACGCCTTCCTCGGCATCGACCAGCAGGACGCAGCCGTCCACCATGCCCAGGATGCGCTCCACCTCGCCGCCGAAATCGGCGTGGCCGGGCGTGTCGATGATGTTGATGCGCGTGTCCTTCCACACGACCGAGGTCGCCTTGGCCAGGATGGTGATGCCGCGCTCGCGCTCCTGATCGTTGGAGTCCATGGCGCGCTCGGTCGTCGCCTCATTGGCGCGGAACACGCCGGACTGGGCCAGAAGCTGGTCGACCAGGGTCGTCTTGCCGTGGTCGACGTGGGCGATGATGGCGACGTTGCGCAGGTTCATTTCGGTATCGCGGACAGGGCGGCCGGAACGGATCGGGCCGCGAGGACAGGGCGTGATTGCGGGGAAGGCCGCGCCTCATACAGGTCCGCGCGCCGAAAGGCCAGCGCGGCCTCGGCTTCAGGTCAACAGCATCGCCAGCATGATCGCCGTCGCGGCCAGGGCCAGGATCGACAGGCTGGCCGCCGCCGCCACGCGCGGTCCGGCGCGGAACAGGGCGCGCGGATCGACGCCCAGGCCCAGCGCCGCCATGGCCGTGACGGTCATGGCCGTGACGATCGGCCCGATGCGGGCGGCGGCGTCGGCGCTGATCCAGCCCGCCGACCGCGCGCCCATCAACAGCAGGAAAGCGACGATGAACCAGGGGATCAGCCGGTTCAGGGTCAGCTTCGGGCGCGGCCAGACGGCGGCCTGGTCGTTCAGGCGCGGCGCGATCAGGCCCATGACGACGCAGACCGGTCCCAGCATCAGCACCCGCATCAGCTTGACCAGGGCGCCGACCTGCACCGCCACCGGTCCCATGGGCGCGGCGGCGGCCAGCACCTGGGGCACCGCATAGACGGTCAGGCCCGCGACCACGCCATAGGTTTCGGGCCGCAGGTTCAGCGCCGCGCCCGCCAAAGGCAGCAACAGCACCACCGCCACGCCCAGCACGGCGGTGAAGCCGATGGCGGCGGCCACGTCCTTGGCTTCGGCCTTGATGACCGGCGCCACGGCGACGATGGCGGAGTTGCCGCAGACCGCATTGCCCGCCGCGATCAGCAAGGACAGGCGCGGTGAAAGCCCCACCGCCCGGCCGATGAAATAGCCCCCGGCCAGGGCGCCGAACACCAGGACCACGACCGCCAGCAGCAGGGGCAGTCCGGCGGCGGCGATGGCCTGGGCGCTGACCGTGGCGCCCAACAGGGCCACGCCCGCCTCCAGCAAAGGCCCGGCGCAGAAGGCGACCCCGGCGACCCAGCGCGGGCCAGGCGTCCAGACCGTGCGCACGGCCACGCCCAGCAGGATGGCCAGAACCAGAGGCTCGATCCACGCCCGACCGAACAGGTCGGCCTCAAGACGGCCCAGGGCGACCGCCGCACCCGCGACCAGCAGGCTCAGGACCAGGCCGGGTGCGAGACCGATCAGGGCGCGCCCGACCGTGCGGACGCGTCCGTCGCCGCGGGTCAAGACCTGATCCCCCGCCGCCTCAAACCTTGGCCGCGCGGCCGCGCACCCACTGGTACATGACCACGGTGATCACCGCGAAGGCGATCAGGCCGACCAGCATGTCGGGCCAGGTCTCGCCCAGGTTGAAGATGGCGAAGGGCGCCTCGTTCTCGGTCGCGCCGATGACCCCGGCGTTGAACACGCCGAACAGGCTCTCGCCGACGATCAGGCCCGAGGCCATCAGCACGCCCATGCGTTTGGCGACTTCGGCGTAAGGTTTGCGGGCGACGCCCTTTTCGTAGATCCAGCCGCAGACGGCGCCGACGACCAGCATCATGGTCACGGCGGCCGGCAGGTAGAAGCCGATGCCGACGGCCAGCGGCGGCAGCTTGACCTTGCCCTTGGACAGGCCGCTCAGGATCATTTCCAGGATGATCACCGCCACGCCGATCAGGGCGCCGACGCCGATCAGGTCCCAGCGCAGATCGCCGCTGATGGCGCCGCGCGCCAGGGCCGAGATCAGTGTGGCTTGCGGCGCGGCCAGCGGTTCCGAGGCGATGCCGATCGGCCCGCCCTCGAAGCCGAAGGCCTTGTTCAGGGCGTTCAGCACGAAAGGAATGACGATGGCGCCGGCGATGACGCCGATGATCAGGGCCGCCTGCTGCCGCCACGGGGTGGCCGCGACCAACTGGCCGGTCTTGAGGTCTTGCAGGTTGTCGTTGGCGATGACGGCCACGGCGAAGACGATGGCGGTGATGATCAGGGCGTAGGCGACGAAGGCCGGGTCGGCCGGGGCGCCCGCGGCGGCCATGACGCCCAGCATGAACACCGAGGCGATGACGACGGCCAGGATGCCGACGCCCGACACCGGGCTGTTCGACGAGCCGAGCAGACCGGCCATGTAGCCGCAGATGGCGGCCACCGCGAAACCGATCAGCACCACATAGATGACCCCGCCCGCAACCAGCACGGCGGTCGAACCGGCCAGGGCCGGAGACGCCTGGGCGAAGGCGGTCAGGACGCCGGCGATGCCGACCAGGCAGACCAGCGAAAGGATGCCGACCAGGGTGATCGGAATGTCCATTTCCGTACGGTCCAGCACCTCGCCCGACTTGCGCCGGGCCTGGGCGGCCAGGGCCGAGGTCAGGCCGCCGATCAACGGCCCGGCCAGTTTCAGCAGGGTCCAGACGGCGGCCACGCCGATCACGCCCGCGCCCATGAAACGCACTTCGTTGCGCCACACGCCGATGGCCAGCTCCTCGGCCGGAATTCCGGCGGCCAGGGTGCCGGCGACCGACTCCAGGCCCAGGCCGCTGGTCCAGGCGACATAGTCGGGCGAGGTCATGATCGGCACGGCGATCAGCCAGGCGATCATCAGACCGAACAACTGGGCCAGGCCCACGGTCAGGCCGATCAGATGGCCCGCGCCCAATAGGGCGAACTGCATCCCCAGGCCCATGCCCGTCGCGCCGCCGCCCAACGAGGCCGGAAGCTTGATGAACCGAGCCGCCTCGCCCGCGAACACCTTGGCCGCCGCCAGCCAGGCGTAGACCGCCGAGATGATGGAGGTGACCAGAACGACGCCCAGGCCGATCTTGTTTTCGCGGACGGCGGCTTCATCCTGGTCCGCGCCAGGTGAGCCGACCTTCAGCACCTCGGCGGCGGCGACGCCCTCGGGATAGGGCAGGCCGCCGTTGACCACCAGGGCGCGGCGCAACGGGATGGAGAAGGTCACGCCCAGAACGCCGCCCAGGACGCAGATGATCATCGATTCCCAGATCGGAAACTCGCGCCACCAGCCGATCATGATCAGGCCCGGCAGGACGAAGATGATGGAACTCATCGCGCCGCCGACCGAGGCGACGGTCTGGACCGTCATATTCTCCCAGATGGTCGAGGAGCGGAACGCCCTGAGCAGGGCCATGGAGATGACCGCCGCCGGAATGGCCGAGGCGAAGGTCAGGCCGACCCGCAGGCCCAGATAGGTGTTGGCCGCGGTGAAGACCACCGCCAGCAAACAGCCCAGGACGATGGCCCTGGGCGTGAATTCAATGCGCTTGCCCGTTGATGCGGGCGTGCCGGCGTCGGTCATGTGGCGGTTCCTCTCCCTGGGGGCGGAAGTAAGCCGAGAAACGCCGCCGGAGCAATCGTCCGGTCTCAGGCCTTGGACAGATAGCGATCGGCCAGGTCGGACAGGGTCCCGAAGGTGATGGCGTCCACCATGTCGGCGCGGGCGACGGCGTCGTCCTCGGCGCAGACCATGAAGCCGATCAGACCGACCCCGGCCACGCGGGGATCGGCGCCCTTGGTGGCGACCGAGAAGTCCTCGACCTTGTCGCCCTTGATGTCGATGCGCAGCACGCCGTGCGGCGCCTGATCCGAACCGACGACCAGCGACAGCCATTGCTCGCCGCCCGTCTCCAGCACGCGCGTCTCGATCGCCGAACCGGCGATGGAGAGGGTGTATTTCAGCGCCGTCTCATGCAGCCCCCTGAGACCCAGATACAGGCGGGCCGGGCCGAGGTCGGCGGGCAGGGTCACGGCCAGGGTTCCGCCCTGGGCCTTGGTCCACACGCCCCAGTCGTCCGGCTGCCACCAGCCGTCGCCGATACGGAAGATCTCGGTCGCCGTCATGCCGGGGGCGATGCTGGTCTCGACGATCCGCCGCATCCAATAGTACCGGCCCGGCTCGGCCAGGGCGGGCGCCAGGGGGCGGGCCTCGGCGGCGCCCGCGGTCGTGTCGGCGGCGGCCCACGCCCGCACCTGATCGGCGATCTCCAGCCCCAGGGTGCGCCACGGCCGGGGCCGGAAGGCGCGGGCCTTGGTCTCGACCTCGGCGCGCCAGGCGTCGTCGAACATCAGCCGGTCCAGTTCGCGCACCAGGGCCTCCTGGTCGCCGACCGGAAAATAGACCACGTGGTCGCCGCCGGCCTCGGGCAAGGACGAACTGTCCGACAGCAGCGCCGCCTTGCCGTAGCAGAGCGATTCCGTCACCGGCAGGCCCCAGCCCTCATAGGTGCTGGGATAGAGGGTGAAGCGGCAGGCGCGGTACAGATTGGCCAGGTCGGGGTCCGACACGCCCGAGATCATCATCACCTTTTCACGCAGCACCGGGTCGGAAGCCGCCTTGGTGAAGACCGCGTCGTTCAGCCAGCCGCGATTGCCGACGCAGACCAAGGTGGGCAGGGTCTCGACGCCGTGTTTGCGCGCCAGCTCGATCCAGGCGGCGAAGGCGGCCAGGTGGTTCTTGCGCGACTCGATGGTCGAGACGAACAGCACGAAGCCGTTCTCGGTCAGGCCGTAGCGGGCCAGGCTCTCGGCCATGGGCGCATCGGCGGCGGGCTTGCGGAAGTCGGCGTCCAGGCGGACGACGTGGACGTCGTCGGGATCGACCTGAGCGTTCAGCCTTTTCGCCACCGCCAGAAAGTCGCGCTTGGACGCCTCGGAATTGGTCAGATAGCGGTCGGCGTGGGCGAAGACGCCCGAGGCCCAACTGATGAAGTCCTGGGTCAGCCGCTTGACGCAATGCTCGGGCGTCATGATCGGGATCAGGTCGTGGATGAAGGGGATGTAGCGTACCCCATAGGCCGCCCGGGCGCGGCGTACGTGCAGGAAATAGTTCTGCAGCCACCACGACGTGCCCAGGTTGATCAGATAGGCCCCGCGCGGAAAGGCCAGGGCCGGCGACATGGCCAAGAGCAGCTTCAGATCATACAGGGCGCTTTCCCACACCGGGTCGTTCAGTTCGCCGCTGACCAGGGCCAGTTCGGCCAGGGACAGGAAGACCTCCTGCGGCACCTCGACCCAAACGTCGCGCCCGCTGGTGAAGCCGCAGATCCGCACCTCCAGCCCAGGTGTGGGTTCGGTCAAAAGCGCGGTGATGACCTCGATCTGCACCCGCTGGATGCCGGTCGGCAGACGGGCGTTGTCGAAATAGCCCAACAGGTCGGACACGTCGAAGACGACATGGGTGGCCGCTCCGGCGGCCTCGGCCTCCAGGCTCTCCAGCCGCTCGGCCGCATCGACGCCGGCCGCCAGCGCCTGGATCAGGCCTTGCGCCTCGGCCGTCTTGGCCGCCCGAGACCGGGCCAGGAGGCTGTGCATCCGGCCTTTCAGATCGCCCAGGCTGTCGGCCCGCCGCGGCGTGTGCACGGGGCGGCGCAGGCGCGGCAGGACCTTGGCCAGGCGCGCCTCGTCGATCGCGATTCCTCGACCGGCCAGAGTGGTCAGCTCGGCGATCGCCGACCCTTGGCCGGGGTTCAGCTCCAGCGCGCTCAGAAAGGCTTCGGCCGCGTCCTCGAACCGACGCAGCCGCTTCAGCAGATGGGCCAGATGGTAGAAGGGATCGGGATCATCGGGGTTCAACTGCGTGGCGCGGCGATAGGCCTCGACCGCCTCATCCGCTCGGCCGATGTCTTTCAGCATATGGGCGTACTGGACCCAGATTGGGGCTAGGTCGGGCGCCAGCTCCAGGGCGGCGGCATAGGCGGGCGCGGCGTCCGCGTGCCGACCCGCGTCGCGCGCACGGTCGGCTTCGGTCAGCAGACGTTTGACGGGATCGTCGGACACCCGCCGTCGTTTCAGTATCTTCATCAAGATCCGCGCGTCCCTTAGAGGCGACTTCGCCATATCAGACCGGTCGATCTTCTCAACATCGCGTTTTCCCGACGGGCATGGCGAAATTCCGCGACCGCACGCGCCACGCGAGAAGACGTGACGGCGTTCGCTTGTCACGCTTGCCACTTTGCATGTCGGCGGTCATCTTGCGGCGAAATCCTTATCGAGAGTGGGGCAATCCATGTTTGACGCAGAGATTCTGGGCCGTCGCGCCTTCGGCGAAGTCGGTTTCGAGGCCGCCAAGAACCCGGACGCGACGCTGGACAATCGCTTCTTCGGCGACGTGTCCTCCTATGCCGTCTGCGGCTGCTGCGGCGGCTTCCACGCGCCGACGGTGGTCGAGACCGGCGTGGTCGCCGAATACTGGCTGGACGCGGATGATCGCGGCGGCGGCGCGGTCCAGCCCAACGGCAAGACCTCGTTCGATCCGACCCAGGCCGGCGCCTACATCACCCGCTCGGGTTCGCCGTGGGGCGCGGGGGGCGGCACGGCCGCCAACGTCACCTTCTCGTTCCGGTCGACGGCGCCGACCACCATGCCGGACGACACGAGCCTGTTCAGCCGCTTCTCGGCGCAGCAGATCACCGCCACCCTGTCGGCCCTGGCCGCCTGGTCCGATGTGGCCAACATCACCTTCACTCGGGTGGATGACGGCGACGGCTATTCCAACAACTCCACCATGTTGTTCGGCAACTACGGCGCCGGCGCCGCCGGCGCGGCGGCCTTCGCCTATGGCGCGGGCAATACGGCGACCTCCTCGGTCAGCGGCGACGTCTGGGTCAACTCCGGTCAGGGGAACAACAGCAACCCGACCTATCTGGGTTACGGCTATCAGACCCTGACGCACGAGATCGGCCACGCCATCGGTCTGCGGCACCCCGGCGCCTATAACGCTGGCGAGGGCGTCAGCATCACCTACGCCGCCAATGCCGAGTATTACGAAGACAGCCGCCAATACACGGTGATGAGCTATTTCAGCGCCTCCAACACGGGCGCCAGCCATAACGGCTCCTATTCCGCCGTGCCGTTGCTGGACGACATCGTCGCCGTCCAGCGTCTGTACGGTCCCAATATGACGACCCGTACGGGCGACACCACCTACGGCTTCAACTCCAACGCCGGCCAGCAGTGGTACAGCGCGACCGGCATCGGTTCGGTGCTGATCTTCGCCGTCTGGGACGCGGGCGGAACCGACACCTTCGACTTCTCGGGCTACACCCAGAATCAGACCATCGACCTGCGCCAGGGCGCCTTCTCCAGCGTCGGCGCCCTGACGGGCAATGTGGCCATCGCCATGGGCGTGGTGATCGAGAACGCCATCGGCGGCTCGGGCAACGACACCATCCGCGGCAACGGCTCGGCCAACCTGCTGCGCGGCGGCGCGGGCAACGACACCATCGACGGCGGCCTGGGTTCCGACACCGCCGTGTTCAGCGGCAACCGCGCCGCCTACACCATCACCTGGAACGGCACGACGGCGACCGTGGCCGGCCCGGACGGCACGGACACGGTGCTGAACTGCGAATTCCTGCAATTCGCCGACCAGACGGTGACGGCGCCGACCGCGCCGGTCACGGGCGGCGTGACCATCAGCGGCGACGCCGGTCCCAACACCATCGACGGCACCGCCTTCGCCGATTCGCTCAGCGGTCTGGGCGGTAATGACACCCTGAACGGCCTGGGCGGCGACGACACCCTGGACGGCGGTTCGGGCGATGACGTGCTGAACGGCGGCGACGGCAACGATGTGCTGATCGGCGCCGCCGGCGGCGATACGCTGAACGGCGGAGCCGGGATCGACACCGCCGACTATTCGGGGGCGCCCCTGGGCGTCAATGTGAACCTGTCCACCGGCCAAGCGTCGGGCGGTCACGGTTCCGACACGCTGTCGAGCATCGAGAACGTCAACGGTTCGACGAGCCGCGACGTCCTGACCGGCAACGATGCCGACAATGTCCTGCGCGGCAACGGCGGCATCGACTCCATGCGCGGTGGTGGTGGAAACGACACCCTGATCGCGGGCGCGGGCGGCTTGGCCGGCGGCGCGCCGAACATCGTCAAGGCGTCAGGCACGGTCAACGCCAGCATCGCCACGGCGGTGTCGATCGACGGCGGCTTCGATCTGTTGAGCGATGCGACCATCGTCAACTCGACCACCGTCCCTCACGCCACCATCGCGGCCACGACCCACGGCGGCGTCGAATATTACGCCTTCACCGTCACGGCCGGCGCGTCGGTGACGTTCGACATCGACGGCGCGAGCTTCGACACCACCTTGCGCGTCTTCAACGCCGCAGGCGCGGAACTGGCGAACAATGACGATGCCTCGCCCGGCGACAGCAGCGGCTCTTCGACCGACTCGGGCCTGACCTTCACTTTCGCCGCCGCCGGCACCTATTACGTCCAGGTCGCCCAATGGCTGAGCAATCCGAGCGGCGGCGGCTTCACCAGTGGACCACCCCCCGCGGGCGGGACCTACACCCTGCACGTCTCGATTCCGAACCACGCCTATGTCTCGACCTATACGGTGGGTTCGAGCCTCTATGGCGAAGACGGCGACGACATCCTGACGGGCGGCGATGCGGCCGACCTTCTGGTCGGCGGTTCCGGCTCTGACACCATCACGGGCGGGGCGGGGATCGATCGGGCGCTGTATAACGGGCTGTATCTGGGTTACGCCCAGACCTCGGGCGGGTTCAACGGCATGACCGTTCGCGGCGGCCTGGAAGGCG